>Ga0307489_10000859_pt1 | contig 19334 bp, 26 predicted proteins | sample SB12metaG_FD_202247 | JGI IMG/M metagenome (GOLD analysis project Ga0307489, IMG submission 202247) | Sea-ice brine microbial communities from Beaufort Sea near Barrow, Alaska, United States - SB 1.2 | ecosystem: Environmental > Aquatic > Marine > Coastal | place: USA: Alaska | collected...
GCGGGGCCCTACACTCTTTGGGGGGGGGCCGTGGCCCCCGCCCCCCCCCCCCACCCCGACCCTCCTCCAGCCAGCACTCCAGCCTCCGTGCCCCCCTCCCCCGCGCCCCTCGTGCCCGCGGCTGTCTTCTGCTCGGCAGCGGCGGCGGCGGCGGCGCCCCGGCTCCCGCGTGCCGCCACGGCACCGCCCCACTGCTCCTCCAAAACTTCACGCTCATCGGCCCCCTCTTCACCCAAAACCCGCTAGTGGCTTATTTTTCGTGCTCAACTTGAGCGCCTTTGAGGTACGACTCTGCAAGTGGGATAACTGCAGCGATTTCAGGGACGGGGTGTGAGTGAGTGTTACGGCCCTGACGCACGGCGCCGAGCTCCTGCGCGACGCCGCGAAGGTGGGGAGCGGGGTTTACGGCGAGTCGCGGAGCGCGGGGTTTGGGCAGTCCCACGATATAGAGTAAACAACAACAAAAGGTGGGTGGGTGGGGGGGGGGCGTCGCCGCCGCCGTGCGTGCTGTTGTTGCCGTGGGCCTGACGCGCCGTCCCCGTACTGCGTGCGCATAGTGCACCCATACACCACTGACGTACACCACTGATGCCGCCGCCGTTCTGCACTCGTTCTCTGACTGCTTGCTCACAGTCTGCTTGCTCACAGTCCACCAGGACACCACTGCCACTGCCGGGGGAGGAACGTGCCTGTAGTGTCCAACACCCTCCTCCCAGATGGAAGAGTTGGTTCATAAACGTTGATTGGGGACGATAGTGGTGGCGCGACCCTGCGCGGCAGTCGGTGCGGGATAACGCGGCGACCTACTTCCACGCTATGGCCGTAGCGGCGCGGCGCGGGCGGGTGAGTCAAACTTGAACCTGTCATCCTATCGACTTGAAGCGTACGGACTTGGCATTCTATCAACCTGGAGAGAGAAACGCGTCACGGTGTATGTGGAGGCATCAGCCAGGCTCCCGCCTTGGTTCGTGTGTAGTGAGCCGCACGCGCGCGCACGAGGACGGGCTTTAACCGTCATACGTTTTCCTCTCTCCTCTTTCCGTTAGCGACAACCATTCGTACCTGCCATCCAAGCTTACGGACTTGGCATCCTATCAACCTGGAACTAACCTCCCATCAACTGAAACCGGACCCACAGGAATTTGGCGACAAGCTGGCACTGGTGGCGGACCGCAAGAACTCCACTGGCAGGGGCTTGCATTCGTTCACTTTTCAGCTCATCGCAAGCACTTTTTGTGAGATACAGTGGGTACCTTCAGTAAATAGATAGGTGATAACTCGTCACAAACTGGGTAAAAGACGGCTCGCTCACCGAAGCGGTTTAGGGTGAGAAGTGGGCGAGTGTGAGCCCCCGTCCACTGGCAGGGCTTTGCTACTCTTTCCCAGCTTCGTACGAGGCAGGGCTGGCCAAACACTTCCACCAAGTGTGCCGGCCGCCGCGAGCGGCCGCCGCATGATTGGAATAAAATCCCAAGAGATGGTATGCTAACAGGTGACATGGGGTATACTCTGGGCCACTCGTTCCCGAGTCAGCTAACCTTGAGACGTAACGTTCCAGCGTGCCGAGCGTGAACCAAAGTGGGCTCATTGCAGGAACGGGCCACTTGATTCCGTGCCAGCTGTACCTCAGCCAAGTAAGCTGCCGGCAGACGAGTGTGCGGCCCTGAGCAACGGCATCACGGCCCGCATCCCGGAGGAGGACGGAGAGGGTACCGGCAGGGCCTGACGCTCTACTCAACTGCCACTTGACGTGTCTGTCAGACCTCGTCTTCGCAAACGCCGGTTTGGTCGTCCCCGCGGGTTGTCCCTGAAGCCTCATATGATGTCCGTTGTCATTGCAAGTCTAACGAACAAATCCCCGGAAACATCACGTAAACCCACTCGAAGATGCGGAAAGTTGAAATTATCAGGCAGTGAGACAGAGAGGCGCGTCAGCGTGTACGAGGAGGCACCAGGATTCCGCCTTGGCCCCGTTTACTAATAAGGAGAATGTGATTGTGAGGCCCTGGACGGCGGCGGCGGCGGCGGCGGCCATACGGCGGCTGTGATGGAGCCTGCGCTGAAGACGGTGCTGGAGGTCGAGAAGCTGCTGGTACGGCCCGCCAGATGTTGCTCCCCACGTCACCCAGCGCATTTTGTAACCTCGTGTATTGGTCTGAATACGTGGGCCAAAGCCGAAGCCTGATGTCTCATCATACACGCTGACGCGTCTCCCTCTCTATTCTTCTATTGGTTTGAATTTCCCACATCCTATGTTGCGGAGGGCAAAATGTAAAGACCAAGTGCCCTCCACATCATCCCACGCATTTGAACCGTTGCATGTTAGGTTTCCTGGCATCCTATGACGTGGCGAGCATTGACTGGCCGGCCCTGGGTGATGGGTAAGCTGGCGGAGGCGCAGGTGTCATCGTCCGCCACCTTCTCGGAGTTCATCGAGGTAGAGCAGTGCAGGTTGCCCCTATCAATTCCACGTTGAAAGCGCCAGGGACTAAGCTCTTGAAACTGAAACATCATGAACTGCTTCCAAGTTTTGCTTCCAATTCCAACTGCCGCTACGTGGAGGGATTTTCCAAGAAGCTGAACGACCTGGCGCACGACGTGGAGAGCGCGCACTGCACGAGGCTCGAAAGGCACGCGCCGTAAGCCCCCTGTATCACTCACACACCCTACACGGGGGACAAGGCGGAAGCCTGGTGCCTCCTGATACACGCTGAGACGTCCCTCCCTCTCTCAAAAATCGGCTCACACGAGGGCCAAGGCGGAAGTCTGGTGCCTCCTCATACACGATGACGTCTGTCTCTCTCTTTTACTCTAAAGTCAACTCACACAGGGGCCAAGGCGGAAGCCTGGTGCCTGCCCATACACGCTGACGCATGTCTCTCTCTCCCTCACTCACCCGCATGTGTGCGGTGTTCAGTCCCTTGGACATTCTCTCCTCCGTCCCGTCACCACCCCATCTCACTCACTACCTGACGCAACTCATCGCTCCGTCACTCTCTCGCCGATTCATACCCCGACCCTGGTGTGTCTGATCGAATGATGTCTGTGACCTCCAGGCACCCAACTTTCGCCCCGCCCCGCCCCGTCCGTCACGCCACTCCCCGCCCATCCCCCACAGGGGCCAGGGCGAAAGCCTGGTGCCTCTCTATACACGCGAAAGCGTTTCTCTCTCTCTCTCCGCCCAGCCCCGCCCGCCCCGCCCCGCTCACTCACAGTCCGACGCCATACTGACCAACTTCTCAGCCCCAATGACTTGTATACTCACGCTTCGCCGTCCAATTGACCGGCCCCCGCACCCCGCCCCGCCCGCCCCGTCACACAGCGCCGCACTGGCGCACGAGAGCGCCTTCAACAAACTCAAGGCGCCCCGCGACCTCCTGGACCGCCTCCAGGTAAGAATTCACATAGTTTGTTAAGTCTCAACTATTAATGAGCACTTATTTGTCCCTGGAAGCAGTTGTGTGTTCCTCTTATCTGATACATTTCGCAGGATAAGCCGGTAAACCTATGTGCCTTAGTATGTCTGAAACCAGTCTTCGCTCCCTAGTAACCACACCCGTCGCCTCAGAGCTCCGTGGCCTGCTGACGGTTTCCTCAACAGCTCCGTTGTGTTCTCCCACTCTGTACTTGAGAGGCGGTCTGGATGAGATGGATCACATTGTGAGATATGGCCCTGCGACCAGGCGCTGTCCGAGACTGACCAGGCAGGGGCTTACACTCGTCCACTTCTCAGCTCAACCTGAGCTGGTTTTGACACCAAACCATCCCCTAAACGCCTAAACACCCCCTCCGACCCCTCACAAATACCCCCTACAGACCCCCTGAACACCCCTTGTCCCACCGAAAGCGCTTACGTTGTGCTGACAGGTGCACGAGTGTAAGCCCCTGGGACCAGGCGGTGCCGGCCACCGCCAAGCGCATGGATGCGGTGAGGTTCCTCGCCTCCTTCGCTGTATTCTAGTGGGGTTCAAATTGGCGGTCGCTACTTCCCAAATAGTATACGGTCGAATCGCCATATCATGCTATTACACGGCCGATACGACAGTCTAAGTACCTTATCTTTCGAATTCGAGCATTGCCGACTGCCATTTGACCCCCCTTGTAAAACCACGTAGTCAGTGCAAACATCGCATGACGAGTCTTTCTTTAATTTGTGCCATCAAATGAGGATGTGTTGTGTGTGGATGGCCCTTGAATTAGGCTGAGGTGGATCACGCCAAGCGGTGGGGCTTAGCTGCAGTAATCTCTTCAGCTAAACCTCACTGTTGGCTCTTAGACCTCATGTGTACATGAACACCGTCGCCGCCCCCTCCTCCTGGGTGTTACACTCGTTCCCTGCTCGGTGTAATTCTAGGGAGCGAGCCAAGTTCACTGGAACACTATGAGCAACATTGGTGAGTGTGAACAGGTTCACTGGTACAACATGAGCAAGCATTGACGCTGAGGTGGAAAGGAAACGAGTGAACGGCCCAGGGTGGAGGAAGGCGCCGCTGGAGACCAAACCCTAAACCATAAACCATGAATCCTAAACCCTAAGGCCCTGCTTGGAGGAAGGCGCAGCTGGAGGCTACCTCGGTGGGGCGGTGCAGGTTGAATGTCTGCAGGTTGACCCCGAGTTTCACGCGATTGGTTTCAGCGCTTGAAGCTAAAGTGTGATGATGTGCTTTCAAGCTATGCTTTCGATCTCAACTTGCGGCGCTACATGTGGGGGATGCTGAAGCAGCGCGCCACGTTCTTTTTGGACACGTACACGCCGCAGGTCACCGCCGCCATCCAGGTCTGTCCACGTGGGGGGTGATTAGGGTGGGGGATAGGTGTGACGGGGGGCTGGGCGAACCCCTGGCTGGTGCCTCCTTATGCACGCGGAAGCGTCTCTTGAGGGGGCCAGGGCGAATACCTGGTGCCTCCGTGTACACGCGAAGCGTCTCTCTCTCAGTCCACTGGGGTGGGGGGTGGGGTGGGTGGTGGAGGAGTGGGGAGCTTGCGTGGAATCTGGGGGTTGGATACGTGGGTGACTGTGGTGCCTTGGGTGGCTCGGCTTGCCGCTCGATGTTTGCTCATCGTATACCTGTTCACCCCCGGTCACTCTTGCCGCATCCTCCTCCCTGGCGAACGATTGAGTTGTTCATTGATAATGTGTTTTTATAGCAGGCCTTCACTGTGTGCCAAGGCGGAAGCCTGGTGCCCCCTCGTACACACTGACGCGTCTCTCTATCTCTCTGTCGCAGGCGTTCACGGTGTGCCAGTACGACACGTTCGACGAGATGAGCGACGCCATCGCCCAGGTGGCGGCAGGGCCTCACTTCGTCTTTTCTCTAACCCAGGAAAGTAATCATATATGCGTGCTTCTCGTGCAGCCAGATTCAATGTTCTAGCACGTAGCTGTACGTCTGCGCAGGACGTTCAGCCTTCGCGTTAACTTAGTATTTTTTCCAAGCCAATAACGATATGCTACGTGAGAAATGCGTTCAGAGGTGTGCCCGGGATCCTCCACGTGCTACATAGTGTTCTACCTATGGTACAGTCGCGCTGCCTTCACACTTCCCGACCCTCGGTGAATCTTGCGTGTTAGCCTCTCCCCCCCGGCACCGGCCGGGCCTCACACACAACCCCTTATCAGCTCCTCCAGAGCCGTCATGAAACTCCTCAAGTTGCAGTCCCACTCGTCTGGAAGGATAGAGGAGGCGGGGCCTCCTCCCCTGTCCCTCACTGTGTGCTGGCAGTGCACCAGCATGCATCCTGCCCTCTAGCCTGGCCGCTGGTGCACGATGAGCAAACAAACAGGGAACGAGGTATAGTTGTACACTAATACCTCGAAGCCACCTCAAGTTGGGATGAAATAAATTACAAGGCCCTACTGCGGGACGGAGATTGGATCCATCGACGGTGGGACCTCACTCCAAACATCTTTTCAGCTCAATTATAGCCGCTTTGTCCCATAAGTCACTTTGGACATCCCACTACTACACATCGAAGACGCTTAAGTTTAGCTGACACGTGGTTGAGTAGAAGGCCCTAATATACGACATGCGCGCGCAGTGCGCCTCCTTCCTGGCTGTGGCGGTAGGGCCTCGCATCTCACACGCGTTCTGTTCTCACGTCAACACGAGCTGGTCTGTGCTCTATCTCCTGATTGACTCAACATATCTGGTCATAGCCAGAGAGGCGCTTCTGCGTGTATAAGGAGGCACCAGCCTGTCGCCCTGGCCCCCGTGTAATGACCGGTGCGCAGCATATCCGGTCTTAATGTCGCAACTGTATTCCAGTTCAGCACCTGATTGAAGGGTTGTTGGACCCTGGTCAACGGCTGCGGAGCCGATGATGGCGCTGCCGACGTCCACGTCCGCCGCGGCCGCCAACGGTTGGGTCCGACTCTTTCACATGTGGCAAGGCAGAGTGGAGGATGCGGCAAGTGTGTACGGGTACATCGGTACCCCATGAGCAACAGTCAGGTGGAGCTGACATGGGGACGAATGGCCAGGCCAGGGAGGAAGATGCGGCAAGTTTGTGCGTTTACACTGGTAGATAGACGATACCGCGTGTATCAGGAGGCAACAGGCCTTTGCCCTAGCCCCCCTCCGGGTTCGCCATCACACATGTTGATCAATCATTCAAAACGGCGTGTCGACTGTGGAGTCCCTGGGCGGCGGCGACGCGGACAAGAGCCTCGCCGCCGGCTCGTCCGACGCTGCGGCTTAGTCACAGGCAGGAGCTTACACTCGTCCACTTTTCGGCCCAATGTAAACAATCTCTGTGGGACAGGCCGTGCATTCAGAGGTTATTCAGGAGGTGTTCGGGAGGTGTTAGGCGATATTAGGGGTTATGTAAGGTGTATTGTGTGTCAGAATCGGCTCAGTTTGAGCTGAAGAGTGGACGAGTGTAAGCCCCTGGTCCCAGGGTCGCATCCCCTGCCGTGATCCAGTGAGCCTGTCGCAGCGTACGGCTCTGTGGAAGCGTCAAGAGCCGGACATCTCCCGTGCATATAGGTGAGCGGCCATTGCACAGTAGTGGCACTCTGGATGCTTGTTGGCATGACATACTGCGCGAGGTAGACTGTCAACGTCTTTTCACCAATTTTCTCGGTTTTTCGCAAGTTTTCCCATTTCCCACGCTATGAACACAAGTGCTGGTAGGTCTAATGAATAGCCACCGCACGTTGCCCGTAAGCAGCCGTCGGCTAGACTTACGTACATTTGTAATAATCGAACGAACCCTGAAACACTGTTTCTGTCAGAGCATTTGCCCGAGGATGTGGGTTGTTGCTGCCCTGGTCAGGCTGTAGTTGCCGCACCCATGCCAGAGTATCAAGGTGGTTGCCCCTCCAACTCCTGGAAATGGATTCGCATTCGTACTTTGTCCATAGGCAGTCGTGCGCCTGCGCCCAGTATGGGACCGCCAGGTGCCTGCTGCGAGCGGTATAGTCACACCGTTGTCCTCCTCCCGCGGACAGCCGTGCTCCCGCGCCCACCGCAACACCTCCTGCTGCCCGCTCCCACCGCAACACCTCCAAGTGCCCATGCCCAGCGGCGGACCGCCGGCGTCGTCGAATGATCCCACGCGCACCTGTGCACCCGCGCCCACACAAGCTTCAGATGCCCGCCCCGAGCGGTGAAGCGACACATGCTCGTGCTCCTTTTACGCGTGCAGTCGTGCGCCCGCGCCCACTGCAGCACCACCAAGTGCCCGCCCTGAGCCGCGTTTGCACAACACGGTGCACGCATTCCACGGGCACTCGACGTGCTCCCGCGCCCACTGCAGCACTCCAGGTGCCCGCCCTCAGCGGCGCGTGCACAACGGTGGCCTATTTCACGACTCGACAAGGCGCGACCGCCGCAGCTAGCAGTCCTTTCTCATATTAGCTTTCATCGCACGATATGTATGATGGATTTGAAAGGCAATTCATTCTTGAATTTGAAGGCTAGAGCTACACATGATCGCAGTTGACCCAAGATCGGTTGATCGAAAGCTTGGTGACGCAACTCAATTCATCAATGCACTCTTCCGCGATTTCCCCTCGCGAGATTTCGTCCTCACAATTTTGAAAATGGCGCCAAAAAAACGGTTCAACTCTGTTTGAGCTTTGAGCTACGCAGTTCGGGGGGAAACGAATGAAATGATGCCACGTCGGACAGTTTTGACCAGTAACATGCGAGAGATTATCAAGATTTGAAAGTTCTTTCCTGGGCCGTCCGACGTGGCATTAATTTCTCGCCTGTGATTGGTCACAACTTTGTCATGTCGGAACTTTCAAAAACAGCTGTCAGTTTCGTGCTTTCGTCGGTCGTTTTGTGTTATTTTATCCTATCCCAAGACGTTTTCATGTTTGACGATCCGCCGCCGCCGCACACTTCAACGTGCGACGGCCCAAATGCGGCGCAACTCGCTCGACTTCTGGGAGGATTGCGCAGAGACTTTCGTTTCCGCTGACGAGTTACGCTCCACCGGAATCCGACCCTCTTTTGACATAAGGCGACCCTCTTGTGACTTCGAAAAAAACCGAATAATACGCCCATTTAATACCACAGCAATCTCCGCGGCGGCACTCGTGGAGGTAGCACGACAATCCAAGGGGGGGCAAGTCGTCGACCTTTTGGACGCGCTCGAGGCGATAAAGAGCCGGCAGTCTGTGGTGCTCAGTGCCGACGACCTAGAGGTGAGCCGGCTGCTGGCCGGCTCCCTGCTCATGACGTTCTCCGCATCGCTGCTCAACATGGCCACGTTCCTGGCAGGGCGGCATCGTCGCACTTTTCCCTTGGCCATGTCGTCGCACGTTTCGGCTCAACCTGAGCCGCTTTCGGATGTAGTGCTTGTCGTGTCGTGACGTGTGTCGCCACCCTCCGCGGACAGGCGGCTGGGTTGTTACTTGCGAGTGCACGCGATCGCACGCGATCGCAGATATTCTTTCGGCATTTTGACAAAATGGCGTCACGCGCCTGCCCGCACTCTCATCGCCCAAACCTATGTATTTATTTGTGTACATTATGCCGAGGAGCGGACGAGTGTTACGCCCCTGGGTTCAGGGAGCCGCCCATACCAGCATGCACATCACAGGCACCACCGCCAAGGCGATAAGGCCTGCCGGATAATGCTAGCCACGTCATTATCCACAATGTCCGACCCTCGTTTCTTGAATTAATTGGAATCCTGTGATGTGGCCAGTGGAGAGCCTGACGGATAATGCCTGCCACGTCATCATCCATATTTGCGGACCCTCGCTTCTTGACTTAATTGGCAGCCTGTGACGTGGCGAGCATTAATCGGCTGGCCCTGGACGGCGGGTTTGCATCTGGCGTCGCACGACTGGGCAAAGATGGAGCCCGCGCTCGGCAAGGCCCGCCTGATGATGATCGCCACGTCATAGGATGCCAATCAACTCAAGACTGAAGGGTTTAACATGTGGATGTTGACATGGCAGTTATCAGTTGACTCAAGAAACGAGGGTTCCGAATGTGGATGTTGACGTGGCAGGTATCATCCGTCAGGCCCTAGTGCTCGGCATTCCGTGGGCATTCGGAGCAGGGGCGTTTTTGGCTGGCTTGAGCACCAGCCGTCCGGCGTGGAAGACCTTGGACACGTGCGCCGTCGCCGTGATGGTTGTTGGGGTAAGGCGGTACAGGTTCACAGCATCAAAACCCGTGTTGAAACCTACACGCATCTATGGTTTCATTGTGTTGAAACTATAATGTCGCAAACTGCTTTCGACGTTTGCTTTCAAGTTTCATTTGTGGCGCTACATGGGGGTGCTGGCGTGCGTGTCCGGCGCGATGATGGAGGCGGGCGTGCACGGGGCCGTGTACGTCGAGGCGTTCGCGGGGGGCAGGGGTTCACCCAATCATATCAGCCCCGCATGCCACCTCAGCGTCCGTCATCTAATCACGTCAGCCCCTCCTACCACGTCAGCAACGGTCAGCCAATGCACGGGGCCGTGTACGTCGCGTAGTTCGCGGGGGGCAGGGGCGTAACCAGAGTGACAAGATATCCCATATCGATACTGTCATCTCACAAATCGATATTGTCATCTCCCAATATTCGGTACTGTCGTCTTTCACAACAACACTGTCTATCATGTCCCACAGCGGTACTGTCATCTCCCATGTCGATAATGTCATCTTAAGTTCATCTTAGATATCGATATGGTCAGCTTCCATATCGATACTGTAATATTGTCATCTTGTGGACAGGATGACTAGATCACATCTTGTCACTCTGGTCGCGTCCCTGGCGGGAGGGCTGCAGAACGCCATGATCACCACCACCACCACCACCGGCTTCGTCCGATCAACGCACGTAACGGGCAGAGCCTGCCCACTCCTCCACTTGTCAGCTCAACCTGAGCCGTTTCTGGGTAGTTCACTGAGACAGATTGACGGACCACAGAAGAGCCGTTTTTGCCAGTCACTGTTCATCCCACAGAAAGTGCGTAAAGTCGAGCCGAAAAGTGGACGAGTGGCTATCCCCTGCCCACGGGGACTGTGACCGACATCGGCCTGCTGCTCGGGCAGGCGTACCCGCACAAGGCAGGGCAGTGCAGCTTGACCCTATCAAACCCACGTCGAAACGCCTGGATATAAGCGCTTGAAACTATAACATGAGAATCTGCTTTTGAAATCCAGCTTACAATTTCAACTTGCGCCGCTACAACAAGTGGCACGATGTGCCGCACTGGTGGAAGACCAAGTTCCTGTGCTTGCTGCTCACAGCCTGGTACGCGGCGGGGACTCGCCACTTGTCCACTTTCCATCTCAACCTGAGCCGTTTCAATGACCGTGCGGCTGCTCACTGACAGGATGACTGACTGACTGTCTGACCACTGACGCCACCCACCGTATCTCACACAAAGTGTGTCACCTCGAGCCGAACACTGGCTGAAGCCACCAAGTGTATCCCACAGAAAGCGTGTTGGGTTGGGCCGGAAAGCCCTAAACCCTAAACCCTAACCCCTAAACTTATAAGGTGGACCCGTGTTACGCCCCTGTCACGCGGGGGGCATCTGTTCCGAGCTCATCAACGAAGCCGCAGAGGGAAAACTCGCCTACGTCTCCGGTGGGATATCTCTGGTGGTGGGGACGTTGGGTAGGGCGGCGCAGGTTGGCAATATCAAAACCCATGTTTAAAGCGGGTATAACGAACCGCTTGAAGCTAAAATATGACGAACCGCTTTCAAACTCTTGTTTCAATTTCAACTTGCGCCGCTGCAGCTGGGGGTGTCGCACTGCGCGACGCTGAGAAAGGCGGCGGCGTCAGCATCAGTCGCGCCGGCGGACGACGCGACGGCGGCGACCGACGTGTGGGACACTGCGGTGGAACCCGGCGGCGCGGGCCCACCCTCACCGGTCGATGTCGAGGCAGTGGCTTACACCCGTCCACTATTCTGCTCACACTGAGCCGTTTTCCACACTGAATCTCAACAATAACTCCACCTAATAGTCGAGCTGAACAGTGTAAGCTTACACTCGTCCACTATTCTGCTCAACCTGAGCCGTTTTTGTCACTCAAACTCTACAACTGCTGCTCCCAAAAGTGCTTACGTTGGTTGAGCTGAACAGCGCAGGAGTGTAAGCCCCTGCGTCGAGGCAGCGGGAGCGGGAGGAGCAGGAGGCGGCAAACCTCAGTCCAAGTCTGTCTGGGGTGTTCCCAGTATGCCTAGGATCGAATCGCATGGGAAGATGGAGCTCGAGGAGCTGCAGGAGAATTTGGCGAGTTGAACTACGCCTCACTTTCCGATCTGGGAGGCTGTGGCTTCGATCCGCGTATTCGGAGACTTTTATTTTGGTTCCGTGCCGCAACTTATTTATTGTTTCGCTCATCAAGATCCGCCACTATTGGATCCAGGCGCACTGTATGCCTAGGGTATCCCAGTCATCTGGTAAAACAACAGCCATGCTCCCTCCCAGCCCTAGTCTATTGCATTCTATTACTATTTGCATTCTATTATTATTTACATTCTATTGGTATTCTATTGGCATTCTATTTGCATTCTATTGGCATTCTATTGGCATTCCATTGCGTTCTATTGGAATTCTAATACTGGTTGTAACAAATTTGTCACAACGGTCTCGTGCACAGATGTGCCAAACGCATACGCAGCTCCGCGTGCGCAACAATCGAGGATACCGATCGTAACGACGGCTCGGCAGGATCCACCTGCAATCGCCCCCCCACCCTGCGCAGATTCGGTCCGCCCAGGGACCACCCTCTTCTTACTGCAACAATCGTTGCGCTTTCGTCTTGTCTGGCTTGACTGCCTGTACGAGTGGGCTCTTTAAAAATGTTCCGGACCCCGCCTGGAGCCTGGAAAGTGACCTGCTCGTCACGGGACCAACCAGACCACAAATCGCTCTATGTAGCCAGCCATCGCCCAAAATGTTTCCGACCAGAGCTCGGAACGTGGAACAGACCTGAGAAAAGACCTGCGCGTCTAGACCTCGGAAGATTATGTAAAGAGCCTACTCGTAGTTATCCGCGGCGGAACGGGGAATCGGCGCTCGCGGCGCGCAAGGCCGTCAGCGCGGGTAGGGCCTGACAGATAATGCTCGTCGTCACGTCAAACGATGCCAAATAAACTCAAGACACGAGGGTCGGCAAATGTGGATTATGACGTGTCAGGCATTATTCGTCAGGCCCTGCCATGACTCGAGATCGGCGTACTAGGCCGCGAGGGCTGGCCTTGCCGACGTCCGCCCAAGCCGTGATCAGCCGCTCCACCACATACAAGGGCTAACTTACCCTCGGGGCATCCTGGTTAGTCAGTGTCATTCAATGAAGATGGCGTCCAGTCGATGCCAGTGGCTAAGGTATAAAGCTCGCCAAAAACACCTCACTGATTAGATTGTCGCAAGCCCCGATTCTTGGGACAACTCGCACACACTCAATTCCAGTCTTGACAGTTTCATTTCATCTTCGTCGAGTCTTGAAAAGACAAGCTCACAGTCAAGACAGTTGAATTGTCCAAGAACCACCATCATAACGGTAACATCGGAGACTACGACGCATCGGGTCATGACGATTCGTTCTCAAACCCTCTCCCAAACAGAATGTGACGCGTATGTTTCTACGCGCGGCTCACGGGAGCGCCATATTTACCTCACCTCTTGCCCTTACCCTGTCCGCTGCCACGCTGCGATGACGCCCCCGCCGCGCCCCCCGCCGCCACCGGCGAACGCGAGCGACGCCGACACCGGCGGTGACGGCATGGCGAACGGCGGTAACGGGCCCAACGGGCCCCTGGTGTTTGCGCTGCGTATGGTAGGCAAGGGTGCCTGTTCGCCTCCGCCGCGTCCACCTCCCACGTTGCCTTCAGCCACCCCCCTGCGCCGCCCCCCGCCGGTTCATATCCACCACCGGCTCCACCTCCCCCTTCGCCCATGCCGCTGCCTCCCTCGCCCACACCAACTCCACCGGGGCCACAACCTATCGCAGACTGAATTCACTCACACGTCCTGCACCGCTTTCTCCAACCGCGACGTCACTGGGGTTGACTCCTGGATGGGAAAACCATGATGGTTGGAGCAGTTTCCCTGACCGGGCTCTAGCGCGAGGGCGTGCGTTTCATCGCGGGCCCCGCGATGGCGCTGCTCGCCATACCGCCCCTGATGCATGCCGGCGCCGGCCTGCTGGTCGCCGCGGGCGTCGGGTTCCTGCTCGCGCTGCCGTTCATGCTCGCGCTCGCCGTCATCACGTGGAAGCAGGGCCGCAGGGCAGCAACCTCCGGCACAGATGAACTGTCCGAGCGTCTATCTCTCCCAGCGTCTCCCATCGTCTCCCAGCGTCTATGTCTACGATACTGACGTTGGAAAGGGAATGCGTGTGCGGGCCCTACACGGCGTCGCTTGATGCACCCGGTACCGGCGCGTAGACACGAGCCACGCTCAGCCACCAGAGGCGATACAAACCACTTTTCCAATATCACCGCCTCCACCACGGACCCGACCAGTGAGCCGGCGGAGGTGGACGAAGGTGGTGACGGTGGCAAGGCCATCCGCCGGTAGGGCTCCACACTGCTGCCCATGCCGGGGTGACTTAAGTTGTCGTGCGCAGCCAGCCAGAAACCACACACCGTAACATAAGAGTACCAGGCTTTGTGCACGTCCCTGTGTGTCGCGTGGCGGTCATCGGCGGTGGCGCCGCGGGTCTCACCACGCTCCGCCACATGCTCGACCAGGCGGGGCCTGTTGCAGATTCAGCTTACACAGAGAGAGACGCGTCAGCGTGTATGAGGAGGCACCAGGCTTCCGCCTTGGCTCCCCTGCAGTTTCAGCTTACAAATATAAGGTATTTTTGGGGATAGCTTGATTGATTTCAGGGAGGAAACCTCTTGGGTTCATCAGCTGAGATGGTGCTGCGTGAGACCCTGCGACTCGGGCTTTGACGCCGTGTTGTTTGAGCGCAGCGCCGACGTGGGCGGCCTGTGGGGCTACGACAACGCCGAGACTAGCAAAGTGTTCAACACGGTAGGGCGGGGCAGGTTGACACTATCAAACCCGAGTCGAAACCGCGCCTGGTTTCGGCGCTTGAAACCAAAATGTGAGGAACCGCTTTTACACTTTGCTTTCAATTTCAACTCGCGCCGCTGCAACACGGTGCTGCAGAATGTGACCAAGCTGCACAACCGCTTCAGCGGCCACCCGGCGCCCGCTGATTGGCCGCTGTACCTCGGCCACAGGCATACCATGGAGTATCTCCGAGGCGGGGCCGTGCCCGCCACTGCTCGATCACACGGGGGTCACGGCGGAAGCCTGATGCCTCCGCATACACGCTGACGCGTCCCTCTCTGTATTTATCTCTCTTGCGAGTGCTAGATCGTAGTGTTAGTGCTGGTACTCATGGGGGGCAGGGCGAATGCTTGGTGCCTCCTTATACACGAGATAGCGTCTTCTCTCTCTCTCTTTATCTCTCTGGGTAGTGGCACTCTGCCCACACCATGACCGTTTGCTCATATTGTACCAGCACCCCCACCACCTCTGCTGTCGTATAGGGTCTAGTATCATCACACTATATGTAACGTCACCTCATGCAGGGGTCAAGGCGGAAGGACGCGTGGAGCCTCCTCAAACACGATGACGCGTCTCTCTCTATCTCTCTAAAGTCACCTGACACGATTCCAGGCCTCACGCGTGGGGTACGTTGAGCGGTTCGGGCTGATGCCGCACATCCGGCTGGGATCCGAGGTGGTGTCCTGCGAGAAGAGCGCTGACGGCACCTTTGCCGTGGTGGTGAAGGCGGCGCCGCTCTCAGCATCTTCGTCCACTGGGTCCACCGCCACGGCGTCCCAGTCGGGCGCCTCCACGGCGACGGCGGCGGGCACTGCTTCGGCGGTAGGGCTAGGCACACAGAGCTCACCACCTCATGTGTGAGAGAGAGACGCTTCCGCGTGTAACAGGAGGCACCAGGAATTCGCCTTGACCCAGTGAGAGAGACGCTTCCGCGTGTATAACGAGGCACCAGGCTTTCGCCCTGGGCCTCGTAGGCAGACAATGCTCGCCACTTCATGTGATGTCAGGTTACTCATGCACAAAAGGGAGAGAGAGACGCGCCAGCGTGTATGACGAGGCGCCAGGCTGGCTTCCGCTTGGGCTCCCGTGCACACGAAGGTCTTAATGCGAAGGATGACGTGGTTTGTGCACAATCCGGCAGGCCCTGGTGTGCGGTGAGCACACACGTGTTCGGCGCGGTGTGCGTGTGCAGCGGGCAGCTCAGCCGCCCGCACATGCTGCAGGTCCCGGGCCTCAACACCTTCACCGGCAGGGCGAGCTGTCTCTCACGGGGGGCAAGCACGCGCGGAAGCCTCGTGCCTCCTCATACACGCTGAGGCGTCTCCCTCACACGGGGGCCAACGACGAGGCACCCCAGCTTGGTGCCTCCTCATACACGCTGTCACGTCTTTCTCTCTCGCTCCCTCTCTCTATCTCTGTCTTTGTATCTCTCTGACACACATTACACCCGCCCCGTCTGACGCCACTGCAGTCTGCAAAACATGTCACCGAAGTGTGTGTAGCGGCTCATAGCATACAAGTACATGCTTAGCCCTATCCCCTCAACCCTAAACATTAAACCCTAACCCCAACCCTTGAACCTTAAACCTTAAACCCCTAAACCCTAAACCCTAAACCCTCAACCCCAAACCGAACCCTGATCCTGTCGACACGGCTGGCCTTATTGACCGGCGAGGTCCTGCACACCTCCCAGTACCGCACCGCCGCTGACTTCGCCGGAAAGCGCGTTCTGGTCGTTGGTAAGGGCCTAATCATCTTCCTTCTTTTCAAATGCTAGGGATGCGAATGCTATGGAGGCAAACGAATATTGCCTTCGTATGACCATACATAGTGCTTTGGTAGACTCGAAGGCGCAATCCATGGGCATGATATAATAATAGTGGGCCGATCTTAGTGGCATTTCCTAATGACAGAGTTTAAATTGCGCGGGGCGAAGACCGTATTCTGCGGCACGGGTGCTGCGAGCGGGACCGACATCGCACAGGACTTAGCCGGCGTGGCCGCGAGCGTGACGGTGTCGCTGCGTACGGAGCGGTGGATCATGCACCGCGGTAAGGCGGTGCAGGTTGAACCGATGAAACCCATGTTGAAAGCACCTAAATCTCAGTGCTTGAAACCAACTCGTGGGTGAATGGGTTTCAAGACATGCTTTCAAATGCAACTGGCGCCGCTACAACGTGGGCTGGTGCAGGGCATGCCAACCCTGCTGCTGCGCGTGGCCAGCTGGCAGCCCGCATGGCTGGGGGTGCTGCTCACGCTCTACTCGGACTGGTAGGGAGCGTGACAACGAGAGGGGGGGTCTCATTACGAAGGTCAAGCTGTGATAGCGTTAGCTAATAAGCGGCCAGGCTAGGAAGGTGGACGATACGGCGTGTGTGTACCATGGGCCGGTACGCTGGTACACTATGAGCACACGTGATGTGCGTTGTAGACGCTTTTTTCCTAAGCGAAGGGCCAACATGTGACTCGGAGAGGAACCAGGGACCCTAAATCCTAAATCCTAAGAACTCAACCCTAAACCTTAAACCTCAAAACCCTAATCATCTGGGAAAAATCTGCGGGACCCTGCTGACTGGATTCCGTTTTTCCGGAATCTGCAGCCGGGCATGACGGACTCCAAGGATTTCCTCACCGCCGTGGCGCTGGGCCGCATCAAACTCGCCAAGACATGCTTCAAAATCGAAGGTAGGTGCACAGTAGAACCAAATTCGAAACCACGTTCATTTGTTGATGGCTTTCAACTTCGCAGTTATCTTCCCTTTCCTGGCCGGATTCTGAATCCTCCCTGATTGAGTTATTTATGGCATCAACTGACGTCGCGAGCATCTACCCGACCCAACTTTAAACGCACGTGGATTGAAGTGAAAGCCGTCGCTTGACGTGGTGAACCACCTGGCCGACACGTACACCCTCAAGTATGGACATTGAGATGAGTTGCATCCGATGACGTGGCGAGCATCAACCCGGCCCTGGTCACGGGCCCCGTGGTGGGATTCGCCGACGGCTCCGCGGGCACCTTCGATACCATTATCTTCGCCACGGGGTTCGAGCGCCAGGTTCCTTTCATGGCAAGGTGGTGCAGGTTGCCCCTACGAGAACCCAGTTGAAACCGCATTGAAACTAAGCCCTTGAAACTAAAGTGTGATGTACTGCTTTCAACTTCTGCTTTCAATTTCAACTTGCGCCGATGCATCATGGCGGGAGTTTACGTCAAATCCGTTTCTTGAGTCATCTGACTCCTGTCTCCATGTCACATTGTTAGCTGGTCCCATTCTCGTCGACAACTTTGATCACGTTACAAATCGTGTTTCACCTAATGTTCGTTCCTTGGTTCCTTGAGCTAGTGTCACCCTGTGACGGGATGAGCATATTCCGCTTCCGGTGCCGGGCGGTCGTATCGTGTTGGGTGACGTTGAGGTTTGCTGGCTTACTTCCAGGCACAACACTCTGTCCTCCCTAGAAGCAGTCTGTCACAAATCAAACCAACATAACCTGCCCGGGTCCTCGTTGACGGCTCCTGAGTTGCGTCCGGAGAAGCTATACAAGGGCGTGTTTGTGCCTTCAGAGCCGCGCGTGGCGTACATGCTGTTCGTGCTCCCGTTCGGAAGCCACTTCCAGGTGGCGGAGCTCCAGGCCGCGTGGGCGGCGCGTGTGTTCGCCGGCGAGCTGGTAGGGCCCGACAAAATATTCCTTCGGAATTTCTCATATGTCCAATTCCGAGTTCCCGTGCTTTTCCGAGCATTCCCCAGCATTCCCAAGCGTTCCCGGAAATACTCCGGAAAGTGCCCAAAGACATGCCGAAAAAATGATGTAAAACGCAGGTGCATTTGGTCAGGCCCTACGAGCTGGGCATGCCGGAGGTGCTTGACATGGTCAAACACGCACGACACATGTAGGGCTGCGTGATGAGCAACTTTAGCCGCGATAATTGAAAATTAAATGCAATTCTGGCCCGACTGAGAGGAGAGTGACGCGTCAGCGTGTATGAGGAGGCACCAGGCTTCCGCCTTGGCCCCCGTTGACTCGACGGACGGCTCCAAGTCTTCAGTGACCCTACTCGCAGGCCGGCCATCGCGAGCCACGAAAAGCTGGGCGAGTACCACCGGCTGCAGTACCTGGTCATGCTGCAGCCGGCGCTGCTCCCGGTCGGCCGGCTGTTGCGCGCGGACCCGATGAGGCTGCTGCGCCTGGCCAACGCGCGGTACATTGCGCCCGTTGCGGTGGGGCCGAGTGAACGAATACTCCCCACATCATCCACCGTGTCATAAAATGTGTCTATCGAGTAACGTCATGCTCAAATATGCTCCCCGTCATCCGGCGCGTCTCAGATTCAAAATGCCTCAATTTACTAGCTAGTGGTGGAGGGGACCGGTCGACGCTCAACACTTGAACGCGTCGGGGCTCGATAAACATTTGTAAGGAATGATTTAATTCACTCGGCCGTACTTGAGGGAGTGGGACCCCATGTGGACGTCCGCGCGCGGTCTGAAGGAGGGCACCCACGCGGGTGACAAGGGCGAGTACGGCGTCACCACCGTCTGGCATGGCATATCAAGTTCTTTTGATTCCTTTGATTTCTTTTTCATGGCGCCGAAGCTGGTGTCTCCGTGCCTTCCCAGCAACATAAACATCTGTTGTCGGTGAGGTGATGTTTGATGACGGTTGACGGCGACGGTGACGGTAACGCTTGATGGAGACGGTGATGCCGTTGTTGTCAACAAAAGCAGCAAACCTTCCGTCACAGGGATTCCCGGGCGATTCCTCAGCCTAGTACTAATCTCGCTCAACCGTACTGGAGATCGATGTATTCAAGGTGGTATGAGCAGAAGGAGCCGTAACGGG
>Ga0307489_10000860_pt1 | contig 19334 bp, 36 predicted proteins | sample SB12metaG_FD_202247 | JGI IMG/M metagenome (GOLD analysis project Ga0307489, IMG submission 202247) | Sea-ice brine microbial communities from Beaufort Sea near Barrow, Alaska, United States - SB 1.2 | ecosystem: Environmental > Aquatic > Marine > Coastal | place: USA: Alaska | collected...
GTTGAAACTCCTCCTCCTCCTCCTCCTCCTCCTCCTCCTCCTCCTCCTCCTGCTTCTCCTCCTCCTCCTCCTCCTCCTCCTCCTCCTCCTCCGCCGCCACAAGTGTATACAAGCATTCACCGCGAAGGTAAGTCGTGCTCCCATGCGGTCGATTGCTTCTTCTGAATGACCCTGCTGAAAGGCGCCGATCTCCTCGCCGCCGGCCGCGCCGCCCGGGCTCAGGGGTGACCCCACGGCGGCGGGCCGGCGGGGCGGCGGCGGGGCGGCGGTGGGGGGCTCAGCGGTGAAGGGGCTCGGCGGCAGACCCCACATGGAGGGGTCTGCCCCGCTCGTGTCCTCGCGGTACCGAGCTCTGGGCTACATCAACGACGCGCCATTATCTCCGGCGAGGCAGTCGTGGGGCCCGGAGCCCACCGTGGCGGTGGTGACGATGGGCCGCCGGCGAGAAACAGTCCACAATGGGGCGAACTCACGACGGGTCAGCGATGCGGCGTTATCGATGCATGGACAGCGAGAACCGGCAAGGTGATGTTAAGAACAAGCACTCGACCGACGCGACGCTGCATGTCCTCCTGCTCCTTCCTTCGCGCTTCTGTATGAGCATTCACCCTGCACAACAGTCATGCTCCGATCTCGGTTCCAGTGCATGTTCTCGATGACCCCATTGGCCGGTCAACAACGAGGCGTCGACGACGGAGCGGAGACTCCTCGAGCGGCGACTCCAGAAACGTGCCGACTCGATGAACGAGGGGATGCGAAGAGACGCGCAACGGCGGCACGAGCGAGGCGTGGGGCATGGGCACGACGCGTGGGGGCAGGGCGGGGAGGGGGAGGAGGGGGGGGAGGGGGGGGAGGTGGGGGCGGGAGAAGGCGCGGAACATGACGACGGCTTTGGGTGCATGATGCCGGGCCGGGAGGAAGATGAATCGTCGGACACGGAGTCCACAGAGGAGGCCATCACTGGTCGGACGGACGCGGACACCGCCGTGGGCGCGGACGTGGACAAGAAGGCTCGGGTCAATCGCGCGAGGGTACAAGGGGGCGGGGCGGCCGGGCGCCGACCGGCCAGCCCATCCAACCGGGCGGGCATGGGCCGATTGTCCGACCCGGGTTCGCGGGTAGGGCGGTGCAGGTTGACCGTATGAAACCCACGTTGATTGCGCCTGGAAATAAGCGCTTGAAACTAAAATCTGATATACGGCTTTCAATTTTGCTCTAATTTGCTTTCAAGTTCAACTTCCGCTGCTACGCCCGGGGCCCGCGCTCGCACCCGCGCCCTGCACCCGCACTGTCCAAGCGGCACTCGGCGGGCGACCTGCCGACCGGCAACGTCGGAGGCCCGGCGTCGGCGTCGTCGGCGCAGACCAACCTTCCGAAGCGGGCCTCGCGGCTGAGCGCCGGCAAGTGCAAGCTGAGCAAAGCCTTGGCTGCCGGCGCGGAGCAGCAGCAACAGCAGCAGGTATATACCCCATTCATATATCCTATATACCCCCCTGTGTATGCCCTAAATACCCCCTATATACCCACTATAGCAGGAGGAGGAGGACCTGCCCGCCGCGTTCCGCCGACTGCCGCTGCCGCCGCCGCCGTCATACGGTCGGTCGGCGCCTTCCTCCGACCTATCACCGCGGCCCGCTACCGTGGCCGCCGGTGAGCGCCGTCCCTCACGCGCCTCCGCCTTGGACAGACAACGTCATGAGCAGAACCGCCGCTTCGTTGAGGCCGCTTCTGATCAAAATAGTGTATACAATGCCGACAACATCGACAACAACATCACCAGCAGCAGCAGCAACAACAATGCAGTGTCGCCGGCGCTGCAGTTGGAGAACCCGTATCCTGGCTTCGAACCGGTGGACTCCGCGTTCGGGCTGTGGGAGGTGGAGGTGGGGTTGTACCATACAATGATAATGCTCTCCACGTCATATGTTGCCGGTTGACTCAAGTAACGAGGGTTCACATGTGGGTCGCCCGACTAATGTGTACTGACAATGCCAAAACTCTCAGTGTCGAGGCATCATGTAATTGGGCGAGCAGTCATCCACCGTGCAGCCCTACTCTGATGCGTTTACACATGGTATCATCATACGCGGCGCGTAGCTGCAACTTGGCCCTACGTGCAGGCGGAATCGTCTCGCTCCAGTGACGAATTCGACACACTCGAAAGCGGAAACGGGGAATGGGACGGGGACGTGGACGGGGATGGGGATGGGGACCTTGACTGGAATCGGATCGAAAGGGAACCTGACCGCGTTCTGGTGAGTCCCGGAGCGACCTCAACGACCGAGGTTTGCCCACGGGTGAGCTCGGCGCCCGGCGGCGGCGCGAGGTCCCCCGGCGGGGGGGCGCAGTCTCCCGGCAGCAGCGCGCGGTTCTCGTGTTAGCCAGGGAATCATATGTTTCACAACTCTTGGAAACATCGTCAGGGGGTGGGTGTTTCATACATCTTGGAAATCTTTAGGAATGCCGGGTACGAGTAGGGACAAACGGTGTCCGGTTTGTGTTTCTCTGCGTGGTCAAAGTGTTCTGCACAAATGTAACCCATAACCGATGTGTAACAGTATGTGTGCGAGTGGGAAGAGGCAGTTCTGCCATAGGTATGCAGGAGGTGGTTGCCCCCATAATAGGAGGCGCCCCCCCCATAGTGATAGTAGTCGGCATCCACACAGGAGGTGGTTCCGCGATAGATAGACATGGACGACAGGAGGGAGGGGGTGCCCCCATACATAGGTGGGGGGGTTACCCCCATACACAGGAGGGGGGGGTGCCCCCATACATAGGAGGGGGGGTGGCCTCCATACATAGGAGAGGGGGGGGGGGGGGGCTCATACATAGGAGATGGTGCCTTCGCCCCATGGAGGATAGCTGTGACAAAATAACTTCAAAGTATACAACGAAACGGTAAGAAATGATATTGACCAAGCGAAAGATTGTCACGTCGGACGACGCCACGCTCGACGTCCCTTGATCGGCCGTTTATTTTCGTTTCACCTCAACAGTTTGTCATTGCTGTCCTGTATTCATCTATGGGGGGTAGGGCACATGGGATCCTATTTAGCACGGTGGCCAACCGCCACGTCTTCCACCGCGATTTCACTCATCATTTATTGAGTCACGTTGGCTGCTCGTTATCCGTCTCCACGTCTTCCACCGCAACACCATCCAACGCCACGCCATCCGCCTGTTATCTCCTGCATTCATGAGTCATCTGATGACAGTGGCCCACCAGTGCACGTTGGGGTCCAGCCCCACCGCCAGGGGCTTACGCTCGTCCACTGTCTCTGCTTAATGTTAGCACTTTGTGTGGGATGCGCTAGGTGGCGTCAGTCTGTCAGGGACAAAAACGGCTCAGGTTGAGCCGAAATGTGGACGAGTGTAAGCCCCTGCCCACCGCCCCGCAGGGCCATGCGCCAGATCCCGCCTCACCTTTACTCAGCATCTTTCCAGCCGCTATGTGGGATGACTCTAGTGCCTAGTCTGTAAAGCGTACTACCTGTAGTATCTTGTACTAGCTGTAGTAAGTAGGCGTTTGGTCATTTTGACCGAAAGTTTCTTGACAATTTGGCTAAATCGCCAAACTCCAGCTGACTAGAAGTTACGGCACGAGAGGGTTGAGGGTCAAAACGGCTCAAGTTGAGCTGAAATGATGAGCAGTGGTGCGGCCCCGCCACGACGTCAAAGGCGGTGATGTCCGCGGGTTCCCCCGCCCAGGGCCTTACCCAATTCCCCTCCTTCCCCGACTGTTTGCTCACAGTGTACCGGTGTACCCTTACACACACGCCACCTCCTCCCACCTGGTCCCATTTCAACTCAGTGTCGGGTCTGGTATCGAATATATGGTATCAAATCCCGTTCGACCAATCAGAACAATCTTGATGTTTGTTTCAAGAATCCCGCCGACCGACTCGCCGAAAAATCCCATCGGGTCGCGATCCTTCAGTAAATAGACCCTCGATTTCGAGTAGATGAAACGGACATGTCCTTTTTACGCTGAGTTTAAGCTGAGCGTGAATGTCATAGAGATGTTGAGTGCGACAACTACTGCACAACTGCAATGGTCCTGGGGACAGAAACACATATAACTAAGTTGAGGTGAATCCGGAAAAGGGAAGGAGGAAGCCGGTCCCGCCAGTGCGACGGTGGAGAGGCGCTTCGCCCCCGGCTGCAGCGGCCTGACGGCAGGGCCTTCCCTTCTCCCTTTCCACCTCAGCCTCATTGTCTGCTCATAGTGTACCAGTGTATCCGTACACACTCGCCGCATCATCGTTCCTGGCATGTCACTCTTTCGCTTTCTACCTCAACTCGAGCACCTTCCCTCGTATTCTTGAGAAGGGTAACTTGAGAGGTTTCAGGGACAGGAAGGATCCAGTTGAGAGAGAGATAGAGAGAGAGGGACGCTTTCGCTTGTATGAAACGGCACCAGGCTTTCGGCCTGGTCTGATTTGATGAAGGATCCAGACGAGGTGCAAAGGGAAGGGATTGTCCGGGTGGTGGCCACGCCGGATGTGCATCAGCTTCTCCACGCGCGGATCAAACACCCCCACTCAGGGCCTTGCACACGTCCCTTTTCAGCTCAACCAGAGCACCTCCGAGGTAGAAGTTGGAAATACCAGTTGTTGCCATTGTCTCCAAGGCACGGAGGCGGTGTGGACTCGAATTAGACGACCCTGAACGGGCATGTGCAGGCGACAAGTGTGGTCACCAGGGTGTGAACACAATCCGAAGACATTCTGAGGTGACAATTCTCTACTTTCCTACCCTGTTTTATTCCAAAAGTATTATGGTTTCAAGGGAGTAAGTGTAGGTACTGGTGCCATGAGGATACGTACAAGGCGTAGGCCCTGCCACGATGCGATAGGGGGCCGGGAGCAGGCGCGCGGCCAGCAGGGCCTCGGTGCCGCGCTAATGGTGCGTTGGGGGGGGTTGATCATTTGTTACAGAAATGCGTTAATGGTGCGTTGGGGGGTTTCATTATTCATTGCAGTGGGACCTTAATGATGCGCAAGTGGGTCCAAGAATTCATTACAGTGCGGCGTTAATAATGGTATGGTGCGTAGGGGGTGTCGAGCATTTATTACAGTGAGTGCCGTGCGCCGCACTTGGCACCCTACACGGAACGAGGGCGTAGTGCAAGTGCAATCAGCGACACAACGGCTCAAGTTGAGCTGAGAAAGAATCAAAGGCAAGATCCAACCGACGACGGCAAGGTCAAAGTTTGTCAGCCGCGCGGTACGGCCTTTCTTGCTCTGCTTTCATTGAGGTCTTAAGTGGGATAACTGCCAGAGTTTCCTGGGACACACTAGCATAAGTTGAGCTGAATGCGGAAAGAATAAAAAGTTCAGCTCAATTTGAGCACAATAAGGTCTTAAGTGGACCAACTGGCAGTGGTTGCAGGGATACGACTGCTTACATTGAGCTGGAAAAGGGAGCATATAGACAGTGGAAGGCCGCACCATTGGCCGCATTCGCCGACGAACGCCGGGTACTCGGACCACCGCCGCGCAGGGCCTGGCCCCCTTTTCAGCTCAACTAGAGGGTGATCGTGGTATCACGTTAGCGGTTTGAGGGACGAACACGCTAAAGTTGAGCTGCAAAGAGAATAAGTGTTAGATGCTGCTGCTGGTCCCTTTTCAGCTGAAGTTGAGCATCTTTCAAATGTGAAGTGAGACAACTCGGGGGATGTATAGGGACATATCAGGTGGCAGTTGAGTTGCGTTGAATTGAGGGGACTATTATCGCTGAGCTGCAAAGGGAGGGAGCGTAAGCCCCCACGTCGGCGGCCGCGGCACATTTGCGCCCGGCCTGGCCGAAGCGCGTGTCTGCCGGACCGCTCCCCATAGGGCCGCACACACATCCCCGTTGTTGTGGCTCGACTTGATAAGTGTGACAATTGTACTTTAATAGCTCATGTTGTTTCACGGTCTTACACTAGTCCGCCGAGAGAGAGGCTTCCACATACAGTAGGAGACAAAGCCACGAGCGAGGCTTTCGCCCTGAACCCGGTGACCAGGGGACCTCCATCGGGAAGGTGCTCTTCGCGCGGCCACGGGGACGCGGAGGGGGTACACCCTCTGGTACACCATGAGCAAACAGTGTGAGGCCCTGCCGCCCTCGCGCTGCCACAGGGACGCGGAGGGGGGCGCACTCGTGAACTCGTTGGACCCGCACTCCACCCGGATGCAAGGGCTTACACTCGTCCACTTTTCGGCTCAATGTAAGCCATTTCTGGCACAAAATACACCCTAAATACCCCTGATACCCCCTGACACCTCCTAAAACCTCTAAACAACCTCCAAATGGACCCCCTATCACACAGAAAGCGCTTACGTTGAGCTAACGTGAACGAGTGTAAGCTCCTGCCCGGATGTCGGCGCGCAGCGTGCGCGCGTTGAGCTTGGTGGCATCGGGCGGGGCCAGGGCGTTGTACGACCCCGCGCCCACGGGCTTAAACTCGTTCCCATTTCAGCTCAACTTCAGCACTTCCTTCGGGTCCTTCCACCGTATATAAACTCAACTTAACTCATGACCGTGTCCTGGAGTTGCTCAAGTTGAGCTTTAACGTGAACGAGTGCAAGCACCTGCCCGCGGTCAGGGCCGAATACGTGCACGCTGAGACATTTATCTATCTCCCCTCTTCTATTATCACCGTGCAAGCTTAACTTGAGCATCTGCAACGCGTCGTTGTATTGCGCGGTGTGCGTGTGTGTTGGGGGGAGGGCTTTCACGATCCAAGCCGGAGCACTATGACGCTGCGGAGAGCAACCTTGCGGCACCATCCTCCTTCGGCGCTACCAGCGCCACCGCGACCCTCCTGACCTGCGGTGATCGCATGGACACGCCACCCCCGCGCGCCGCCCCGTCTGAGGCGAGCTACCACGAGGAGACGAGTGGACGCTCGGAGAGGGGGTTGGAGACGGGACCGGTTGACGCGAACATAGCAAGGGGGGGACACGAGGATAAACGTTTGGTAGCACGGTCCGGTCCCCGCGCGTCCGCGCTCGGATCACACCACACAGGGGCCAGGGCGAAAGACTGGTGCCTCTCTATACACGCGAAAGTGTCTCTCTCTGGTGACGGGACGAGTTCAAACGAGTGGACTAAGACGGCTGCTTGGGTCGGGGGGTGCGGGGGTTGCGGGGGTGCGGGGGGTGCTGGGGATGCGGCCCCGCCGGCGACAGCATGCAGCGCGCAGTTGCCCGCCCCCTTAGTGCGCGTCCTTCGCCGCCCGATGGCATCGAGGGTGCCGTGCATGTTCATGGTCGACCGCCGACGCGCGTCTCACGTCGTGGCGCTGGTGTGGCAGTAGGAGAAGCGGAGGGCAACAAAACACTTTGTCAGAGGGTTGGGGTGCCGTCGGTCTCGCAGAAAAGCTCCAGATCGGAAAATGGGCCGACCCCTTCCGATGAGAGTCGAGCGGCGCCGGAGGCCTTGTGGTGGTTGTGCGGCTGTAGTGGTGCGGCGTGTGGTGCGGCGTGTGGCGAACGGAGGCACGATGTTTGACTGCTGTGGTGGTCCGGGTGGACTTAGGAGTAGGGTCTGTGCGGATCCGGTTGGTGGGCGTCCATCAGGATCCGCTCATCATATCCCTCATCAGGCACTGGTGGCAGTACCGACAAGACTCCTGCTCGTCCCTCGTGCTCTCGACATATGAACCGGCGGACACCCCGAAACCGCCTGGACCGTTTCATACCCGCCGCCCTTTTCTCGAGGCCTTCACACCGACACCTCACCGTTGGACGCAGCGACCACCGCTGGCGCCGGGGGGGAGCGATGGCGGCGAAGGCGCGTGCGGGGCGGCGGGGGTCGGTAGCGGCGGGGCAGCGGCGGGCGGCGGCGACGGCGGCGGCGGGGGAGGCGAAAGTTACGAAGAGGTGGCTCACCGCCGCCGTCGTCGGGTCGGTGCTCCTCTGCTCAGTGTCTCCGCTCCAAGCCACCTCCGCCTCCTCCACCCTCTCCGACACCACCCTCTCGCTCCTCCCCACCCCCACGCCCGCGCCCACCTCCTCCTCCTCCGCCTCCTCCTCACGGCAGCTACTTCAGGCGACGGCAAGCACCCCCGGCAGGGGCTTACACTCGTTCCCAATTCAGCTCAACTTGAGCACTTCCTTCCACCGTATGACTCAACTTAGCTCATGACGGTGTCCTGGGGTTGCTCAAGATGAGCTCGAACGTGAGCGAGTGTAAGTCCCTGACCCCCGGCGGCGGCGGTGGCGGCGCGTGCAACACCACGGAGCAGGCGCTGCGCCTCTTGGCAGGGGCTTACACTCGTCCACCTCTCAGCTCAACTTGAGCCGTGTCTGACACACAAAAACACCCTATACACCTTACACACCCCCTGACACCCCCTTAACACGGGCTACACAGCCCATACGCGCACCCCCTATCCCATGCAAAGCGCTCAAGTTGAGCCGAAAAGTGGACGAGTGTAAGCCCCTGTCTCTTGGCGTTGCGCTCCAATCTATCGGACCCCTACGGCTCGCTCGCGAGCTGGAGAGGAAGCACCTCAAGCGGCGGCAGCGGCGGCGGCGGCGGCGGCGGCGGAGGCGGAGGCGGGGACAACGCCACGAGCGGAGCCGGGGATGGGGACGCGGGGGCGTATCTGTGCGCGGGCGCGGAACAGGGCTGGTTCGGGGTGACATGCGACGCGCGCGGCTGCGTGGACTCGCTCGACCTCAACGGGCAGGGGCTTACACTCGTCCACTTTTCAGCTCAACGTGAGCGCTTTCTGTGGAATAGGGGGTGCATTCAGGGATCGTTTATGGGGTGTTTAAGGGGTGTTTAGTGGGTGTTCGTGGGAATTAAGGGTCGTTGAGGATGTATTTTGTGTCCGAAACGGCTCAGGTTGAGCTGCACCGTGAACGAGTGTGAGCCCCTGCCAATCGAGCGGTGCTAGGCGGCGATGTCGGGGCAGGGCCTTGTTCCTCAGGGGCCTACACTCGTCCACTTTTCGGCTCAACGTAAGCACCTGTTGAGGGATACGCTGGGTACTCTCAGTGCTTCTGTGAACAAACATGTCTCAGGTTGAGCCGGGAAGTGGACGTGTGTAAGCCCCTGGGCCATCCTCCGCTGCATGGCGCTCCGACCCTTCCACCTCAACTGCCGCCAGAAACCACTCACTCAAGTCATGCTTGTGCCTGTTGATACCCCGATGGGCACATTGTGCATTGAGTATGAGAGGGGGAGTGTGTTGAGTCCGGGACCCTGCGCTAGGGTGGTGCTGCGCGGTGTGGCCGCCGCCGTCGCGCCCTCGCTGCGTACCCTCAACCTCGCCCAGAACACGCTCACGGCAGGGCTACAGATTAACAGACAATCGTCGTCGAGTCCATTAGATGATCACTGACTTTCATTGTTCCTCTCCGCCACAATGCACAACGGGAGTGTGAGGAAACAGCCGTGACGAGAGTCGAGATGAGTGGAGGAGTCGCTGCTGCGTTACCTCAGTGGGTGTGCGGTGGAGTGGTAGACACGTGGTGAGCTGAAGACCCAGCTCAGCATACCCCTCAGGTGCTGGGATCCACTGCCGACAACAATGCATGATGGAGTGACCAGACCCGCTGCCAACGCCCACGCCCCTTCATGGCCGTTTGGATAAGATGCCATTGACGCAATACACGAGGATTTCAAACGTGATGGACGACGCGGCGAGGATTTCACCCCGGGTTCCCTGGCCCGCGGGCACACTGCCGGGGCACCCGTTGTGGCAGGGGGGCTTACACTCGCCCACTTATCAGCTCAACCTAAGCCGTCTTGGTCTGTGAGCCGATTTATGTCCAGTTTGTGACGAGGTATGTCCCATGTATGTACTGAAGGTACCCAACGTATCCCCCATAAAGTGCCACCGTTGAGCTGAGAAGTGGACGAGTGTAAGCCCCCGCAGAGTGTTGACACGTGATACGAGTGACCGTGAGATGACGTGCTTCTTGGGTTATTATAACCTCGAGTGCTCAGGTCAAGGTGAGATGTGGACGAGTGTAGGCCCCTGCGGTGTGGTACGTGGACGAGGAGAGCGGCGAGTCCACGGCGTGGACGACGGACGAATTACGCGATGCCGTCCTGTTCCCGGCGCTCACCTACCTCAACCTTGACGGTGCGGCCGTACACCGCTTCGAATGCCCGTGATGTGTAATAATTCTATACGACGTTCATACGATGTGAAGCCGTTGGGTCCGAGCAGGGGCCGGTAAAGTGACCTCAGAATTCACCAGTTAAGAGGGGTAAATTTCGATATTAGGGGGGTATTAGGGGGGTATTGGGGGTATCGCCTCGTGAAACTAAAACCCTAAGACCTCAACCGAAGCCCTAAAGTACTTTCACAGTTTTTTTACTGGTAAATCCTGAGGTCATTTTACCGGCACTGGTCCGGACCTAGCGGTATGGGTGTGTGGACTGTGGAGTGCGATAGGTTTTTAGGAGGAGGTGGCGACGAGAGTGTATGGGTATACATGTACACTGTACGGGTATTGGTACACTATGAGCAAACAGAGCGACAAGATACCCCGTATCGATATCCAGGATGTCCGATCTCCCATATCGATATCCGATATCGATCTCCCATATCCGGATGATGAATTGTCACACTGTGAGCAATCCCTCTGGTTGAGCTGAAAGGACACCTGTTGTGAGGCCCTGACGGACGTGAACCGTGTGAGCGGCACGCTGCTCGATGCCGCAGTGTCAGTAGGGCGGGGTCAATTATGCCTGCCACGTCATCCCCACTGACATTAGAAGCAAGGGTGTCTAAATGATTTGCTCAATTATGAAATGCTATTGAGTGTGCGTGACGTATATGGTGCCTAGTCTGTGGGCTGGTAACTTCTAGTAAGCTGGAGTTTGGTGATTTGGCCAAAAGTCAAATGACTTTTGGTCAAAATCACCAAACGCCTACTTACTACGAGTACTACGAGATACTATATAATGTACGATTTACATACAGCACTAGGCACAAGTATTGTGCACTGAATCCGCAGTGGTTGTACCTGCCACCCACGTCATCCCGCATTGTGAATCCTCCGTCGTTGATTTAGACTCTGAAATGGTATGCATGACGTGGCGAGCAGTATTCACCTTTGACCCACAGTGCCGGTGCTGAGCCACTACTCGCCACTGCAGACCTTCAGCGCCTTTGGAAACCGGCTGGTCGGCACCATCCCCCCCGAGGTGAGGCGGTGCAGGATAACCCCATCAACCCAACGTTGAAAGCGCCTGGCACTAAGCGCTTGAAACTGAAATATGACAAACTGCTGTCAATTTTACTTCAATTTTGCTTTCAAATTCATCTTGCGCCGTTACACCGAGGTGGCCTGGCTGCCGGATCTCAAAAAGCTCGCGCTTGGCGACAACGACCTCTATGGTGGGGCGGTGCAGGTTGACTCTATTAAACCCGAGTTGACACCGCCTGGTACTAGGCGCTTGAAACTAAACTGTGATGTACTGCTTTCAACTTCTGCTTTCAAATTCAACTTGCGCCGCTACACTACGGCACCATTCCTTCAGAGCTTCTGAACGTGCAAACGCTGGAGTTCTTATGGCTGAACGAGAACAACTTGACCGGGCAGGGGGCTATTAGGCCGGTTTCGGTATGACAAATTCCGCGCCGAGCGCCGACGCTTTGTCCGCATCTGTATGGGCATTCAACCTGGCGCCCGCTTTCCCGCGCCGACGAAGCACTGACGCTTTGCCCGCAACTCTGTACGGGCAATTCAACCAGGTGATATACCGAAATCGGCTTATTGAGAACGAGCGCTCGACCGACGTTGAATCGACGAACCGAGCTGACACGTCTGTGTGTCCAGCCGCAATCACGGTAAGGCATGCTCCAATCTAGGTCGAGCGCCTGTTCGCAATGACCCTGATGCCGGGTTCCTGAACAACAGGGTGTTTCAAACGCTGCCGAAGTAGGGCACGGTGATTTGCGCCTACCACACGTTCATTCCATCAATTGTAAGCTAGTTCAATCTAACGTACACAGCGGCGTTCAATCGTCCCGCGTCGTCGCTGTGTGTAAAACCCTAAACCCGAAACCCCTAAACCTAAACCTGGGGCACACTAAGCCGCTCCTCACGTCTACATTGTAGACCCTCGTGTCTGTACCAAACGTAAGCGTATGACAAGGCAAGCGCCGGTACACCATGTGGTGCATGCCGGCCCGAGCACTGATACACTGCGTGGTGGATGACGTGGACAATGCCGTCACAATAACGTACGTGTTGGATGACGTGGCAATCACCGTGTACCGGTACACTACGCCTCGGCTGCGGTCATTGGACGTGTCGGACAACGCGGAGCTGCGCGGGTGCCTACCGCTGGAAGGCTGCTCTGGGTACGGCTCACTACCAGAGTAACAAGACATCCCATATCGATTTCCAGGACGACCATATCGATACTGTCATCTCCCATATGATTAGCCCATATCCAATATCGACAACACATATCCCATTTCGATATTCCTATCGATACCTCATTGATGTCCGATCGCCCATATTGATCGCCCATATCGATCTCCCACATCGATCTCCCTTATCGATATCCGGATATACCTTGTCGCTCTGCTCACTATATGGCGTCACGCCTGTCACACGATCCATTACTTGTTAGCCTTCGTGTATTCAGTTGAACGGCATCCATGACGTGGCGAGCGCCATATGCTCGGCTCTAACGCGAGGGCGCCGTCAAAAGTGAGGTAGGGCCTGGCGGATTATGCTCGCCACGTCATCATCCATAGTTTAGACCCTCGTTTCTTGAATTGTACTGCAGACTATGACGTAGCGAGCATAAGCCGCCAGGCCCTAAAGTGAGGGCATCTGGCACGGAGATTGTGGATTGTCCGGTAGGCCCAGGCGGAATATGCTTATGTTTTTGCCCAAATTCCCAATGATATTCGCCAAATTCAGCCTATTGCGCTCGAATTATGCTTAATTGAGCCCAACTAAGCCGACTCGGTGCCCAAATACGCGCAGGTGAAATGCCGAAACATGGCCCTATTGTCCGGCGTCGCAGTGCACGCCTCCGAGCATGTCGCCTCCGCGGCCGTCGCCCCCGCCGCCACCGTCGCCGCCGCCGCCACCCACGCCGCCCTCACTACCGCCCACGCCGCTGCCGCCGCCCTCGCCTCCGCCCTCGCCGTCGCCGCCGCCGCCGGTAAAGCCCGGTATCATACGCGCCCGCAATGATAATTATACCGCATTATCGTACGTGTCATGCCACACCTTATCATCTCCACAGCCTTCGGCCCTATGCCACAAGGAAATTGCGGTTTCAGTGTGCAGTATGGAAATCACCAACTGCAAACAGATGCCGGCCGGCCGCTTTTCACACTACATTCTTGAGTGACACGGAGACACGCATACGCGGCTTTGGACAGTCTGGTCATTCCGTGTGACCACGCCTCTCGCATTGGTTGGTGCTACCTGTGGTAATTTCACGAAATGTATCCGATTGATTGACATGACTGTGCCGGGCCTTACACACGGAGCCTGCCACCCCCAAGTCCCGCACCTCCGCCGCCACCGAGTCCTCCGCCTCCCCCGACTCCCCCTCCGCAGCCGCCGCGACCGTCGCCCCCACCCCCTTCCTCACCGCCTCCAGGTAGGGCGGTGCAGCTGGGCCCTATCGAACCCACGATGAAAGCGCCTGGAACTAACCGTTTGGCGCTACAATATGATGAGCTGCTTTCAAATTGTCCTTACAATTTCAACTTGCGCCGCTACATCCAGCACCGTGCTCGTCCTCTTTCTTTTTCGGCAGCTGTCCACCGCCGCCGCCCGCACCGCCGCCGCCGCCGTCTCCACCCGCGCCTCCGCCGCCTCCGCCTCCTCCTCGCCCGCCGCCATCCCCCCCTCCTCCCCCACCTCCCCCTCCCCCACCCCCGCTCCCCACCCTCGGTAGGGCGGTGCAGGTTGACCCTCTGAATCCCAAGTTGAAACCGGATGGAACTCAGTGCTTGAAACTAAAGTTATGTAAAATGCTTTCAACTTCTGCTTTCAAAATCAGTTTGCGCCGCTACACCTCGTGAGCACCACCCTCACCTTCCCCGTCACCTTTCCGGCGTACAACACCACCACGGTAAAGCGGTGTAGGTTGACCCAATCAAACCCACATTGAATGGAACTAAGCACTTGAAACTGAAATTCGAGAACCTGCTTTCAGGTTTTGCTTTCAAATTCAGGTTGCGGCGCTACACCACGGAGGCGGCCATCATCGCGGCCCTGGTCGGGCGGTGCAGCCTGAACCTATGAAATCCATGTTGAAAGCGCCTGGAAGCAAGCGCTTGAAACTGGTATATGATGAATCGCCTTCAAACTTTGCTTTCAAATTCAACTTGCGCCGCTACACCCTGGTGTCCTACCTGTATTTCACCGACCCCACCATGGGCGTCACTGCGGCGGACATCACGGCAAGGATTTAGGGTTTAGGGTTTAGTTTAGGGTTAAGGGTTCCAGGTTTAGGGTTAACGGTTTAGGGCTTGGGGCTTAGGGCATAGGCCTTGGGATTAGCGGCAAGCCCACTACTGTGTTTGTTTCAATTCTAACCGTACATGGAGCTTAACATCTGTGTGCCTGAGTGGGTCCTGCCTCTGCCATGACGCGTGATGTATGGTATGCCTGGATGAGTAACCAGATCCTCTGCCTGATGGCAAGACCATGTCATGGAACATGAATCGTCACACCTGTGTGTCTAAGCGGTGTGCCTCAGTCGAGAACTGTGTCGTGCAAGTCGCCCATGTGCTACTATTCATCATGTTCAAGCTGCAGGTACCCTTGAGCAGAGTAATAAGATATCCCATATCGATATAGGAGATGACTGTATCGATACTGTCATCTCCCATATCATTAGCCCACATCCCATATCAATATCCAGGATGACCATATCGATATGGTGGATGACCATATCGATCGCCCATATCGATGTCCGATATCGACATCGGATCACATCTTGTTACTCTGATCATGTACAGGTACCCTTGAGGTATGTGTGCTGGCTCACCACCAGGCACCAACCATGTAGGCTCTTTGGAAAACGCGTCAGATTGATTGCGTGGAGTTCCCTGGTGCACGGTGACCGGCGTGACGTTCAGCGTGAGCTCCACACTGGTGTTCGGCAGCGCGGTACCCGCCCCCGCCGCCGTCACCGCCGCACTCGCAGTTGACCTTGGTCTGCCGCCGGACGCCATCGCCGTCACGGTAGGGAATGTGCCGGCATATGTGTATCGCAACACACGTCTGTTCCACTGTTTGGGGGCGCATTTGTCAAAAGGTGATATAGGGGTCTAATGATTGGAGCTAATTGCAAGACATAGGTCACTGGCACAGAGTTAATCACACCGGTAAATGCCACATTCTATGACATTCTATGAATTGGTGCTCGTTCGGGGATGACCTGGAACGACTCAAATTCGCTGGGTTGCGCGATGGTTCATGATAGCAGCACGTGTTACACCTGCACCATATATGAAGTAATTAGGGTTTAGGGATTACCCTAAACCCCTGAACACCTAAAAACCTGAACCCTAAAGCCTAAAGCCTAAAACCAAAAACGCCTCCAACCCTCAAACTCTGAACCTGGGAGCTACGTGTGGTGTTGTCCCTGGCGGGCGGTGAGCGCGGCGCGGCGGCGGCTGCTGGCCGGCGCCGCCGTGTCGTACACCGCCAACTTCACATCCTTCACCGCCGCCATGGCCGCTACTGCCGCCGCCGCCGACGCCGCAGCCCTCCCCTACCTGGCGGGGCGGGGCCCGCTGTGTGCTCCCCCTGTCACACACTATGACGAAGACATGTTAGCTTGTCTGAGGGCTTCGTCGGTGCCTACGAGCTTGAATGCCAACCAGCACACCTCAATGTCACCCCGGTTTGATAGACTGAGTTGAAGGCATGTTAGATCCAGAGCCTGATAGTGAGCCAGTGCATCTCAATATCACTCCCATACGACGCAACCGCCGACCGACCGTATTGTCGAGGCCTGACGGATAAGACACTCGCCGCCTCGTCCACCGCGTTGTAGACATTCACGTCTTGAGTTAGTCCCCTGTACGTCTTGGGTGTAATGTCATCACGTAACGTGCCAAGCATAATTCTTCTGACCCTGCAAGCGGGCGACTAACATGGGCGAGTTCCCCATTGTGTCCAAGGCATGGCACGTCACTTGTTTCCCTGATCAACTTGACGTAAGCATTTCCCCCCCGGCACTGCATCAGATTATCCACGGATACCTTGAACATGCTGACGTTATGATGAACAAGTGTAATTGAAAACCAGGAGCGAACTTATTTGAGCTTACCAAGGCTACGGCTGCGCAGAAATTAGCGTGATTACGTTGAACTGACACGGAAACACGTCGATGCTATGTCGAGCAACCACAGCTCCAAGTGAACCTGCGCAAGTGACTAAACCCTAATCCCCATTCCCTAATCCATAAACCTTATAGCCCTGAAACCCTGACCTGTTGCACGTGTGTCTGGCCCCGGGCCTAGGCGCCCGCGACGGTGTTGCACCTGTTCCTGGTATTGCGCATAGCCGACCCCACGGCGGCGGCAGCGCTGACCGCGGCGCTTGGCAGCGAGGGTGCCACCGCATCCATCAACGCTGCCATAGTCGAGGTCACAGTAGGGCTGACTCAACCATTTGTGCCGACTCATCCAACATATGTGTATGACATCTAAAGTCAAGCCAGCGCTCGGAAATTCATAGGTATTGAGTTGAATCGGCCGTTTAACTCAAGACCAATATATTGTGGAACGCCGGCTTGTCTTTAAATATCACAGTGACAATTGCTTGCGCACAGTCCACCCGTACACGGTCACCCCCATCCCCACCCACATGTGCCCCTCTGTCTCATGGAGGTATACCCGTGCAGCGGGACGCCCGTCCTCATCTACCTCACCCTTGTCATAGTGCACCCGTCCGGTTGACCCCTAAACCCCTTGAACCCTGAACCCTAAACCTTTACACCCTGGGTGTCATAGTGCACGGCCATCCTCATCTGCGTCCTCATTCACCGGGTGCTCCCGTGAACACGTGCGGGAACTTCGTGTCAGACCCTGTCCGCTGGATTCGCTGGGTCCACTAGACCCGGTGGATCCGCCTGAGCGGAACCCGCTGTTTTGGCTCGGGTTTTTCACCCGGTTGGGCACGTCCTTGGGCACGTTTTGAGGTAAATAAATCAGTAAATAAATATGTGTAAGTGAACTGATGCAGCGGTCAGACATAGCCGTGGGTTACACAAAATAACATCCTAGCTGCACTATTCTAAGTGCAGTTTTGTGAGTCGTCGTACAGCGTTAGAGCCGTGTGCCGGCGTCGGTAGCTTGTAAGAAAAATATAAAATTGAGTGTCCTTTGGCCAAGCCTCAATCACAACGCCAAACCAGTTTTGGGGGATGGGGGTTGCTCAACGCTCATCATGCGAGCGCCTTGGGGCTCGATACACGTTCGCTATATACACGTGAATCAGGCTCTACTCACATCGGTCCCCGCCTACACTGGAGTGTTGGAGTGTTTGAACAGTGGGTTGGCCGTTTCCTAAATGGAAGTTTCCGATAAATTCACGTTCGTATGTCTGCGGTGAAATTGGGCGGACGCTCGCGGGCCGCGAGGGGCGATAGGGCGCTGATCTATCGCGCTGGCTTGGCAGCTGTCTGGAGCACCTCGTCGAGACGCGCGTGTAAGTGTCGATATCTTTTAGTGTATTCCTCGTCATCGTGACAATAACGAGTGACCAGCGAGCGTTTTTCGTCTGCGCACCCACTGGATCTGCGCAGGACGTTTTGCCGAAAAGAGGTCACGCGAACAGACGCGCTCGGGGACCGTTAAAATGCTTTCGCGAGCGATGCGATGCCGTACACAACCCCCTTGCTCCCCGTTCCCGCGCACCCGCAACACCCCTTCCCGCCCGCCTCCGGGATGGAATTCGAGGACGTGTTGAAGTCCACGCCCGACGGCCTCCCGCCGCTGCGGCCGTTTCCCCCCAAATGGCCCACCGACAAGGCCCTCGAGACCACGCTTTTAAACACGCTGCCTGAGGGGCTGGCAGGGGCCCCATCCAGTACGTCTCGGCGCCTCTGGTCGAGCTGCACATCGACTCGAATATATACCCCCTTCCGCAACCAATAAACAACGTCGGGAACGACGTCCAGTGGGACGTCGAGCGCTTCCATGACCCCAACCCTTGATAGAGTGACCTCACCCAAGTCCTTCAAATGCCCAACTTCGCGGGCTTATGGCATGTCTATGTACGCAAGTCAATATGACGCTGACGCGGCGCCCCCACCAGCTCCTCCATCGCACCTTGTCTCGGAACCCTCGTCGTGTTTCTGCTGAAGTGTGTACTCGTGATCTCGTCAGCAGAGGCAGATGAGGTCGAAGCGTCCACCAACTGACCAAGCCACCTAGCTATTTCTAGCTAGACCACGTGGTATCCATACAGAGCAGAAAAAGAGAAGTATGAGGAATGTACAGTCATACTTTGAACCCATTTTGACGCGCATGCCACGCACGCGCGCCGCGGTTCTACGCTGGATTCGCGGTAACGATACTTCGGCCATCACGCGGGCTGTCGATTGCGCTATCGTTTGCTCGCAGCAGCCACCGTCAAGCGCCTTTATCGGCCGAGTCCAAAGATTCTCTGAAACATTTAGGCACCTACTGCATAGGCACACACATAAAAATACCTAAACGATGGTGTTGGTACACAAAGTGTGTCGTGTGGTTGTATGCCCGACGCCACTCTCATGACCCCGGTGGTGGTACCACGGTGCGGGAGTGAAGCTGGCCCGGGAACCCGAACCCAAGTCGGGAACCTGAGTCGACACCATCCTCGACATCCCCGGGAATGCCGGCACCCCGGGTGACGCCCCCGTTCCACCCTATGCGCGGCTGACCGCCATCAGCCTCTACGGGGGGCTTGAACCCTAAACCCTAAACCCAAAACCCAAGTCGGGAACCTTGAGTCGGGCCTTGGCGGACGGCGAAGATGATGCCGTTCATGCTGGAGGCGCCTCGGAGTCAGCGCGTGAACGACGCGCGGTAGGGCGGTGCAGGTTGAACTCAGTTGAAGCACGTGTTGAAAGCGCCTGGCTTCAGTGATTGAAACCAGAACGTGATGAAGAACCGCTATCAAAAGTTGTTTGGGCGGCGCAGGTTCACATCATCACAACCCGCGTTGAAAGTTGAAAGCGCGCCTGGTTTCACCGCTTGAAACTAAAATGTGTTGAGCCGCTTTCAAACGTTGCTTTCAATTTCAACGAGCGCCGCTACAGCGCGATGGCTGCACTTCAACCACCTGTGCTCGCAGTACCGCACGGAGGCAGGGGCTTACACTCGTCCACTTTCAGCTCAATCTGAGCCG
>Ga0307489_10000861_pt1 | contig 19328 bp, 36 predicted proteins | sample SB12metaG_FD_202247 | JGI IMG/M metagenome (GOLD analysis project Ga0307489, IMG submission 202247) | Sea-ice brine microbial communities from Beaufort Sea near Barrow, Alaska, United States - SB 1.2 | ecosystem: Environmental > Aquatic > Marine > Coastal | place: USA: Alaska | collected...
CTTACACTTGTCCACTTTTCAGCTCAACCTGAGCCCTTCCTGACACAAAATACACCCTAACCCCCCCCTAATACCCCCTGACACCTCTTCAACAACCCCTAAACAACCCCTAAACAACCCCTAAACAACCCCTAAACAACCCCTAAACAACCCCTATCCCACAGAAAGCACTTACGTTGAGCTGGAAAGTGGACGAGTGTAAGCCCCTGCGTGGAGGGCGCGGCGGCGATGCACACCGAGACCGCGGAGGAGCTGCTGGTGCTGGCGGGCAGGGGCTTACATTCGTCCACTTCTCAGCTCAACGTGAGCCATTTCTGACACAAAAGTCACCCTGAACACCCCCTGCTACTCCTTAACACCCCCCGACACCTCCTAAACATCCCCTCAACAACCTCTAAATGCACCTCTATCCCACATAATGCGCTTAAGTTGAGCCGAGAAGTGGACGAGTGTAAGCCCCTGCTGGCGGGGCGACGGTTTCGACAAGCGCTGTTGGCGGCGGCGGAGGTCGGCTCTGGCAGGGGCGGGGGCCGCGGCGGCGGCGGGGATGGGGACGGCGGCGGCGGCGGCGGCGGCGGGGCGGGGTCGACGCGCGCACTTACCGGATGGGGCGAAGCGCTGGCGCTCCGCGGCCGCATGGTCCGCGAGGCCGGCGGCGGGTCCGCGGCGGGGGCGGAGGCAGGGGCTTACAATCGTCCACGTTTCAGATCAACTGACACCACCCACAGACCCATCGTATCCCACAAAACGTGCTTACGGTGAGCCGAGAAGAGGATGAGTGTAAGCCCCTGGGCGGAGGAGGCCGCGGCGCTCGCCCGCGCCGCCTCGGAGAAGTACCGCGCTGCGCTGGAGTCGCCGCACGGTGAGGCGGTGCAGGTTGAACCGATGAAACCCGTGTTGAAAGCGCCTGGATTCAGAGCTTGAAACTATAACATGATGAACCGCCTTCGACTTTTGCTTTCAAAATCAACTTGCGCCGCTACAGCACGGCGCGTCCCCCGCGTTCCCGCCGCCCCAAAAGGCCGCCGTGCTACTCGACTGGGGCGACGCGCTGCGACTGGCGGCGGAGTCGTCCGCTGCCGCCACCGCCGCCGCCGCCGCCGCGGGAGCCGCCACGGGTGCGGGCGGTTACATGTCGCCGGACGAGTGCTGGGCAGGGGCTTACACTCGTCCACTTCTCAGCTCAACTTGAGCCGTGCCCGACATGAAAATACACCCTAAATACCCTCAACACCCTCAATACCCCCTAAAATCCCCTAATTACAGGCTACACAACCCCTACGCGCAACCCCTGTCCCATAAAAAGCGCTTAAGTCGAGCTGATGAGTGGACGAGTGTAAGCCCCTGGTGCTGGGCCCGTGCGCTGGTTTGCTACCGGCAGGCGGCAGAGCTGGACCCGGCGGGGTGCGGCGCCGACGCACGGGCGGGGGCCGAGGCGTGTGAGGCCGCTCTGGGGGTCGACGACTACGGGGGCTTCTAGCGGGCCTGGAAGGGCGGCTTATAGACAGACTCTTAGTCAGAATCCCGTAGCATAATGTAATCAGATGAGTATTATATTATGAGCCTGCATAGCTCGTCGCCCCCTCGTACTAGCCACGAACATGTGACACGTCCTATACGCCCTACTTGGGCGAGAGCTATGCCCTGATTTTAGCTCCTCCCGTTTTGCTTGCGAATGTGCCACACGTTTCCTTGTGCCCACCAGTTGTCCAGTCTTGTTTCTGACACGCATCGCCCAGTACCGGGCGGTCTTGCACTGCGGGCAAAGTCTGAAGTCTTTGCAATGTCCTATTACCTCGCACCCGTCGTTGTAGCAAAACTTTGCCCCCTCCAGCGCGGTTCTACGACAAGATTTGAAGCGCGTGAAGTGGATAATTTCCCCCCTTCCGAAACCACGCTGGTCAAGACATCCGGGGGGACGTTGTGGCCCTCAAATACCTCAGACGACGCGGCAGCGGCGACTCCGGCGGCTTGCCCAATAAGCCCCAGCTCGCTGTAGTGGCGCAAGTTGAAATTGCAAGCAAAGTTCGAAAGCGGTTTATCATATTAAAGCTTCAAGCGCTGATAGAGTAGACGCTTTCAACACGGGTTCTGATGCTCGGAACCTGCACCGCCCTACCTCGCGGGCGTAGGGACGGTCTAAGTACATGGTGTTCGCGAGTTTGACCCACGCGTCGGCAAAGCCGTTGTCAGCGGCCCGGCGCCTCCACACCATCGCCAGCCTTCTGCCAGGGGCTTACACTCGTCCATGTATCAGCTCAACTGAACCGTGTATGTCACTGACAGACTGACGCCACCCAACGTATCCCACGAAAAGTGCTTACGTTGAGCTGAAACAGTGGACGAGTGTCAGCCCCTGCCTCCTGCTGCGCGTGAAGCCGCGGCCAACAGTGTACGTCGCGGAAAGGTTGCTGGCCGCCGCCCAGGGGCTTACACTCGTTTCCAGTTCAGCTCAACTTGAGCTGTTCTGTCCACCGTGTAACCCGACCTAGCTAGTGAACGTGTCCTGCAGTTGGCTCAAGTTGAGCTCTATCGTGAGCGAGTGTAAGCCCCTGCCGCCGCCCCGTGCCCGGCGTCGGCCGCGAGGTTGTACCAGCCGGCCGCCGCCATGGAGTCTGGCGCCGTCACACCCTCCCCCAATTCGAGACTGCACCCGAGGTTGAACGGCAGCTAGGGCCTCGCAGATATTGCTCGCCACGTCATAAGATGCCATTAAAGTCAATAAACGATGTAACAAAATCAGTTGGGTAACTTGGCGAGCAACATCTGCCAGGCCCTATCATCGAATCCGGCAACCCGGCCTTCGCGCCCCTCATAAACCACTCCGTGGCTTGCCCATATTCTTTCCGCTTATGATGCATATTCCCCAGCCAGGGCATAGCGTGCGCATGCCCTTGCCGTGCCGCCCTCTCCAGCAGCGCCACGCCCTCCTCTGCTCAGGGTTGCACCTGCAAAGAAATCATTTGGTGGTCAGGTGACTGCTTCCACGCGTGGAACGATTATGGAGCAGCTGTGGAACGGCTGTGGTACGGCTGTGTGGTGGAATGGCGGTGAAACGGCTGCGGAACGGTTGTGGAACGGCTGCGGAACGGTTGTGGAACGGTTGTGGAACGGTTGTGGAACGGCTGTGGAACGGTTGTGGAACGGTTGTGGAACGGTTGTGGAACGGTTGTGGAACGGTTGTGTCGGGCTCGCGAGCGACCGGAAACGGTGCAGTCCCAAGTGCCAACCCTACATCCGCCTTTGGCGTTCTACTGGGCGCTTCGTAAGACGTAGTGCCCAAAGTTTTGGCCGCTCCATCCAGTACCCACAGGCAGGGGCCTACACTCGTTCACTTCTCAGCTCAACCTCAGCCGTTTTGGTCACACCTCCCGTGTCCCCCTGTCTAATAGACTGGGGGAAAATCATGCACCCGACGTACCCCACAAGACGTGCTTACGTTGAGCCGAAAAGTGGACGAGTGTAAGCCCCTGCCCACAGGCCAAGGCTGTACTGAGCTGCCCCGTCACCCGCGCCAGCCCTCTGTGTCACAGCCTCGACTGCCCTATCAAATTCATAGGACGAACACCCTGATACCAGTCCGGACGCTCGGAACAGCGCCGAGGAGTAGAGCCAGGCGAATGTCATGTAACTCGCCACTTCATCCACACCATTTTGAACCCTAGTTTCTTGAGCTAAACGACAATCCTATGACTACGTGGTGAGAACGCTGCTGGAGTACCAGGCGGGGGGGCTATTGAGAACAAGCACTCGACCGACGCTGAATCTCCTCCTCCTCTTCCTCCTCCTCCTCCTCTCCCCTCCTTCTCCTCCCCCTCCGCCTCCTCCTCCTCCACCTCCTCCTCCTCCTCCTCCCTTTCCTCCTCCCCCTATGTATGACCAGTCACCCCGAAGTTAAGTCACGATAGGCATATCCCCAGATCCTACCGCGGGGTCTTCCTCTTGCGTTTTCCAGTCCCCGAGCGGGACCACGCGTACGTTCGAGCCAGCGGCGGCACCTCCCGCGGTGTAGTGGCGCGAGTTGAAGTTGAAAGCACAGTTTGAAGGCAGTTCATCATATTTTATTGTCAAGATGTTTATAGTTCTAGGCGGTTTCAACTCGGGTTTCATAGGGTCAACTTGCACCGCCCTACCGCGGCGCCCGCGGCGCCAGAAGTGGCCGGCGCGCGCTTCGCGGCGTCGCGCCCCGCTTTACGCCGTTCCTGTCTCGACGGCAGCATCTGCCGGACCACAACCGGGCGGCCTGTCTGTGTGTGTGTGAGGCTGTCGTGTGTGAGGCTGTGTGAGACGCTGTGCGGAGGATGAGGACGAGCTTGGTCTGTGAGGAGGACGAGGACGAGCTTGGTCAACCAACCGGGTTTCACCCACCCACCCTTCGGGTCACGTACCGAGCGACTGGCGGTCCGAGGCGCAGAGGGCCACGCCCACGTCGGGGTGTCCGTCGGGGAGGGAACTGCCGTTGGCGACGCGGCGCGCGCGCGGTAATGCGAGAGGGCGGGGCGGCATGCCTCGAGACAACCATACACTTGACTACCCCTATTTAATTAACCAACCCCCGATGTATTTTTCTAGCACCCCTTTACCCCCCTTTCAGAGCAGGCACCCAGCCGCCTGGCCGTGCCAACCAGACCGAACTCGGGGCACATTGACGCGCGTGGCGGCGACAATCGCGAGGCTCAGAATGGCAGAAGAACAGGCGGAGGGGGAGCACGAGGCGGCGGCGGCGGCCGAGGAGGAGGAGTATGTGGCCGACGCGGGCGCCATGGCGGAATACGGCGATGGCTTGGCGCTGGTGCGCCCCGAACCCTCGTCGCCTACGTCCACTCTCAACACCGGTCCGCGGAATGCCGGACGTCGCGCTTCTCTCCTGTCTCACCTCTGACCGCCCTTCTCTCTCTCGCCGCTCGCCGCTCGCCGCTCACCGCTCACCCTATCTCTCTCACCTCTCTCTCACTCCTCGATTACCGCTCACTCTCTCACCTCTCACCTCTCTCTCGCTGCTCGCTCGCACTTTCTTGCTCATTCTCACCATCACCCTCTCACTCTCTCTCGTCGTCGTCCTCGCGGCGTCAGATGGCGGGGTTGACGCACGGCGCGCGCACGGCAGGGGCTTACACTCATCCACTTTTCAGCTCTACCGAAGCCAATTTGGTCGCACAACCCCGTTTCTCCCTGTCCAATAGACCGGGGGAGACTCATGCAACCAACTTATCCCGCAAAATGTGCTGACGTTGAGCCGAAAAGTGTACGAGTGTAAGCCCCTGACGCACGGTGCACGTCTACCCGACGAGCAGCTACACCTTCGGCAGCAAGGCAGGCGCTTACATTCGTCCACTTTTCAGCTCAACCTAAGCCGCTTTGGTCACACCTCCACTTGTCCCGTGTGTCCCCCTGTCTAGTAGACTGGGGGATAAACGGGCACCCAACGTATCCCACAAATTGTGCTTACGTTGAGCCGAAATGCGGACGAGTGTAAGCCCCTGCAGCAAGGGCGCCAAGGTGGAGAAAGACGCGACGGTGGCCGATGCCATGCTGAGGTATAAGGCAGGGCCTCACACTCACAATCGTTCCCTTTTCCTGCTCAACTCAACCTCCGCATCTTTGAGAGATGATTTATGCGGGTCAGGGACAAGACGGCTCAAGTTGAGCTGAGATGGGAACGATTGGACTGCCCTCGCATCAGGCGAAATACGAGAAGGAGGGGCTGAGGCAGGGGCTCACACTCGTTCACTTCTCAGCTCAACCTAAGCCGTTTTGGTCACACCTCCCCGTGTCCCCCTGACGAATAGACTGGGGGGAAATCATGCAACCGACGTATCCAACAAAATGTGCTCATGTTGAGCCGAAAAGTGGACGAGTGTAAGCCCCTGGGGTGCGGCGGACGGTGGAGGCAGGGGCTTACACTCGTTCACGTCAGAGCTCAACTTGAGCAACTCCAGGACACATTCAGGTTTAAGTTGTGGGTTACACGGTGGACAAAAGAGCTCAAGTTGAACAGTAATCGGGACGAGTGTAAGCCCCTGGGTGGAGGCGATTCTGCTGGTGAACGAGCACAACCACCCGCACGTGCTGCTGCTGCAGTCGGGCGGCGGCGCGGGTCAGCCCGCGGCGACGTTCAAGCTGCCGGGGGGGCGCCTGCGGGCGGGCGAGGGTGACGTCGCGGGCAGGGGCTTACACTCCTCCACTTTTCGGCTCAACGTAAGCGCTTTCTGTGGGATAGGGGGTTACATTTACGGGTTGTTTAGGAGAGGTCCAGGGGGTGTTAGGGAGAGCAGGGGGTGTCGAGGGTGTATTTTGTGTCAGAAACGGCTCAAGTTGAGCTGAAACGGGAACGAGTGTAAGAAACGGGAACGAGTGTAAGCCCCTGGTCGTGGGCCTATCGCGTAAGCTGCACAATAAGCTGTCGCCGGCGCAGGAGTCCATGCGGCACGAGTGGGAGTGCGGTGACTGCGTGGCGCAGTGGTGCCGGCCGGGGTTCGAGCCGTGCTACTACCCGTACCTGCCCGCGCACGTCACCAAACCCAAGGAGACGCGCAAGGCAGGCGCTTACACTCGTTCCCATTTCCGCTCAACTTGAGCGTACTTTGCCGCTTTCCGCTCAACTTAAGCTCACTTTGTCTCCCATATAACACACATTAACCCGTGGATGTGTCCCGATGGTGCTCAAGTTGAGCTCTAACGTGAGCGATGTGTTCGCGAAGGTCCTCAAGTTGAGCCCTGAAGTGAACGAGTGTCTGCCCTTGGCGCAAGGTTTACATCTGTCAGCTGCCGGAGAAGTGCTTCTTTGCCGTGCCCAAGAACCTCAAGCTGCTGGCAGGGGCTTATACTAGTCCACTTTTCAGCTCGACCTGAGCCGTTTCTGACACAACATACACACCCCCTGATACCCCCTCACCCCTCAGACACCCCCTAAACAACCCCTACATGCACCCCCTATTCCATGGAAAGCGCTAACGTTGAGCCGACAAGTGGTCTAGTGTAAGTCCCTGGGTGCTGGCCGTGCCGCTGTTCGAGCTGTACGACAACGCGGCGCGCTACGGGCCAATCATAGCGTCCATCCCGTTCCTCATCAGCCGATACCACCTCAACCTAGAATCTAACAACTAAATATCGAGGCGTCGCTCCGCTCCATTTTGCCACGAAGATTGAGATGCAGACTGGACGTTAGCTTCTAGCCTAGATAAGAGTGCACACTGGAATAATGTTCCGTACCAACCCAGAAACCTGGAAACCAGGCGTGTTCTGGGAGCGTACCTTCGCTAGCTTCGCCCAAAATTGAACAAAACCGCCCGAAATCGCCGAAACTCGCCTCGCACAAAGCCCAGAACCTCCAGAACAACTACGGTGCGTACCTGGCTCGGGACATTACTTAAAGAGTGCACTCGTACGGGCCGTGCTAGTCGTGTTGCCAATAATAATACTGATAAACCGGTGCTTTCTAGCTAGCTCTTGTGTTGGCAGGTTCATCCCGATTTCTTTTGATGTTTTTTTCATTAAAAGGCTAGGGAGGTAAAACGATTGTCGCCTTTGTAGGTCCAGGAGCTACGTTGGTCGTCACACCTGACATGACATGAAAAGAAAGCGCGCACACCGTTTTTTCGGCATCACTCTTCGGCAGCGTGTTCCCGGCGTCACACCGCCCGCGGCATGTTGATGGTGGTGGTGTCCGGTGGCCCGCTGAGGCGCGCTGCGAGCCGCCACCGCGCCTTAGGGCCTGCCAGATATTGCTTGCCACGTCATGGGATGGCATTACAACCAGTATCCGGGTCACGCGTGATGCTGAAGGCCCTCATGCGATGGGTCGAGTGAGAGATCTACTGATATTTCATTGGCGGGGTTTTCTTGCACGTTCCGCGCCAATTCTGAATGTAAACGTGGATGGTCCCTGAATGGTCAATGGACAGTCCATCATTAGCCCACGTCCCTGATTGGTCGAGAGGCTGTATTCGGGGGATTCAGGGGGTAAAGGTAGTCGAACTGGAGACTGGGTGGCAGAAACGAGGGTTCGAAATGCGTTGAACGACGTGGTGGGCAACATCCGCCAGGCCCAACCGCGCGTTGGGAAGCTTGAACGCCTGCTCAAACACCCACACGTCCTCCACCGACGACACTTCGTCCGGCACCCCGGCCACCACCCGCCCCTGCTTATCGTACGCCGCTTAGTAAGGTCGAATAGGTCCGAGGAAGGGCCGGTAAAGTGACCTCAGAAATTACCAGTGAACAAACTGTAAAAGTACTTTGGGGTTTAGAGTTTAGGTCTTAGGGTTTTATTTTCACACGACGACCCCCCTAAAACCCCCTTAATTCACACCTAAAATCAAAAGATACCCCTCTTTACTGGTAAATCATGGGGTCACCTTACCGGCCCTTGCTCAGACCCATCGGACGGACCATGCTAGCCACTCCCACGTCATGTAAGACCAGAGAGGAACATTCGGCGAGTGTGTACGTGTACCTATGAGCAAACAGTCAGGAACAAGCCCTTACCGTGTACGTTTGTTTGCTCTTGAACTGAACCGTGAGTTGTACAAACGCCGTGGTCTAGGGTCGAGTAATGAATTTGGATTTGTTGGATGAGCTGGGCAGGCGGGAATTTCGTGGGTGACATGCCCATACGGGATCCAAGTTCGGAAAGTCGGCCTAACTAAGCTGGTTGAGCGGACTGTCAGAGAACCCCTGCCAGTCCCTCGCATCGACGAAATTTGGTCGATACGGCTCCCACTTTGCAGTCGTATGGGCAATTCACGTAGGGATCGGGCGCACGTGACTTGCCCATACGAAAGCTTTCGTACGAGCAATTCGTTTAGGGATTGGCACTGGCAGACTGGTCGAATTGGCCATAAGAAAGTGGGAGCCCGTCTCGACCAGATTTCGTAGATTCGTGGGACTGCCTGCGTGAATTTCTGGTCCCTGCATAGGAGAAGTCTGAGAAGCTGTTCGACACGATGCGAGCCTGGACGATCGTGGGCGAGGCTTGCCACTCCACCTGCACCCAGGGCCTGGCACTGGGTTGGCGGATTCGTTTCCGAGGGTGCAGTAATCCGGGCGATTCGGACCGAATCCAATTCTTCATCGAATCGTCCGAATTCTCAAATCAGTCTAAATGCTCCTCATACACTTGAAAAAAAATCGCCTAGCGGGGCTCAGCGAATATCCCGAATGCTGCCGAATCAGACCCTTCACCGAATCGTCCGAATTTTCGAATCGCCAACCCAGACATGGTAACACCTCCCATGTCAGGCCAGGGAGGAGGACACGGCGAGCGTGCACGGGTACACTGGTACACTACGAGCAAACAGTCAGGGGAGCCTAGACCCTACCAGCTTCCAGTCTATCCGCGCCCACCCGCGCGCCTCACGATGCTTCAGCGCTCCTCAGGGTCGGCAGCGCAGTCTGCTGGTTTGGTCAGGTGCCCATATCAACTCACCTTCTACACGGTCCGACCCCCTCTACCATAATAAACCGAGGGGTCAAATCGCGCCAGAACATCGATTCTTCAAAATGGTCGATTTGGGGGGCTATCAACTCAAGCAGAGCGAAAGCCCGGCCGGTTGGTCGGTCGACAGATATCCCCGGAACCCGGATTATCTCCTCCACACCGCGTGTTTCTTACGGTAGAGGGTCTCGGCGCGAGTAGCTGCTTTGGAGACGAATAAAGAAACTTGAACACGAACCCTGCCTCTCGTTTGATGTTCATCAGCGCCTTCTCGCTGCATGACTTTTTTAGCGATGTGTAGTGCCCCGTCGACACCAGCTTGTTGATCTCCTTGTAGGAATCCGTCACCCAGGGCCTGTCAGTCCGCTCAACCGGCTTAATTAAGCTGACTTTCCGAACTTGGATCTCATTTCTGCGTATGGGCATTTCACCGACGATATTGTTCCCCCACAATTTATTTCCCATATCCAAATTTCTCCCTTAGCGCAGCGCGCGATCAAATCTCGTGAGTGAACTGCCCATACGCGAAAATGAGATCCAAGTTCGGGGCTGGTTTGGAAAGCGGCTCAATTGAGCCGGTTGCGCGGACTGTCTGTGTACACTATCAGCAAACAGTCAGGTTGACGTGCGCTGGTACGCTATGAGCATGCAGTCAGGTTGGGGCCTGGGAGGAGGGTGCGACGAGTGTCCGGTACACTACACTAGTTCCCCTTTCCGCTCAACTCAAACTCGGTGTCGGGTGACCGTGTCCAGCTGAAGTCCTCCAATTCGAGGGTCTGTCTATTCAGTAATCCTGACTGATTGCTGCAAACAGTAACTACGCAGTTCTGGGTGGGGGGGCAGATGAGGATGGCGCGAAGCGCGGTATGGTCACCATCGCCGAGTTGATAGGTCCTCGCCCATATAAAATCAACCTCCCAATCTCGGAGGTTGAACTACACTGTAATTCATGTGAGCGACCGTCTATTAACTCAAGAGGATCCAAATCCCATGTGTCCCCCCCACTAGAACTGCGTAGAAGGTTGAGCTGAAACGGGGACGCCGTGACCAGGCCCCACCGACATATCTGCTGTAAACCCCGCACGCGTGAAACCTTTTAGGTACTGGCATTGGATCAAGGCGTAGTAATGGTGCGCGGGGAGCGTCGTTAGTCTCCAGAGCGCTTTCCATCCCTCGCTGCTCAGAGAGCAGGGCCTGACACTAGTGCCTGGTCTGTGAGCCGTAAGTAATTACTTGGCTAGTAAGTACGCGGACGAGTTATTAACTCGTCCGATCACTTACTTACTTACTCAACTTACTTAGCTAACAGACCAGGCACTAGGCCCCATGCCCAGCTTAACTACAGGTGTTACTTGCGTGGTTTCTGATTAGTCGACAAGCTTCGATTCGATATCAAATCCGACACTGACTTTAATGTGGAAGTGGGGGGCAGTGAGCCCTATGCTTGTCGAACTAAGTCAGTGCTGGCGATGGGGGGGGTTACACTACGCTAGTATGCGCTAGTTTAGGGGCTTGTGGTCAGTGGGTTACTCGTAGTGGATTAGTATTGGGGACTACTTTGGGATAGAAAGGAAAGGGGAGTTCAAACTAGGCTGGTTTGAGCTAGTTTAGGGGCTAGTGCTTAGCAGGCTATGCCAAAGTGCGCCAAACCACTTAGACACTTAGTGAGACTTAGTGCTAAGTCGTCCAAATGGATAGTTCTGATTGACCGAGCGGGACGACTTAGTACTACTTCTTGCTAAGTGTCTAAGTGGTTTGGCGCACTTTGTCATAGTTTCAGGGCGACAAGTATAGCTGAGGGCCAGGCCGCACCGCGAAGGAGGCGAGTCGGGGCCACGGCCGGGCCTCGTTATAGCAGCGCTAGTTGAAATTCAAAACAATTCTTGAAGGCAGTTTCATCATATTTCAGTTTCAAGCGCTTATTTCCAGGTGCTTTCAACGTGGGTTTGATAGGGTCAACCTGCACCGCCCTACCTCGTTGAACGGGTCGATGATGAGCCCGGGCGACAGCAGAAACGCCTTCAGCTGTTGCTGTTGCCCTCTACCGCGCGCGTGGGCCGGGCAGGGTTTAGGGTTTAGGGTTTAGGGTTTCGGGTTTAGGGTTTAGGCGCGAGGGCTGGGCAGATGTGGCGAGGAATACGTCAATGGGATGCCGTGTACTCAATATAGTTGAGATATTTTGTACGAGTGCTCGTATCGTACGATTACGAGTACAAGTTGGTCGAGTGTTCAAACTGGTCACCCAAGTGACGAGGGTTGAACGTGCGGTGGATGACAGGGCCTAGCCAGGCAGATGTTGTTCGCCCCGGGATGGGTTGGCGTGTGACTCAAGACACAAGGGTACAACAAGCGTTGGCTGACTTGGATGACGTGGCGCGCGATGCATGCGGTGTCCCCCCCGCCTTGCACTTGCCCGCGCCCCCCCCCGCCCCCCGCCTGCTTCGCGTACGACCGCCACTGCTGCCGCAGCTGCGGCTGGTTGTGTACCCGCGCACAGGGGCTTACTCTCGTCCACTTTTCAGCTCAACTTGAGCGCTTTCTGTGGGATAGGTGGGATAGGGGGTGCGTGTAGGGATTGTGTAGCCCGTTTCAAGGGGGTGTTAGGGGGTGTTTAGGGTGTGTAGGGTGTTTCCTTGTGTCAGACACGGCTCAAGTTGAGCTGAGAAGTGGACGAGTGTAAGCCCCTGCCCGCGTACTGTGCTGCTGCGGCTGCTGCTGCTGCTGGTGCAGCGAGGCATGGGGCAACACCGCGGGCAGCGCACGAGGGGCCGCCGTCGTCAGCGCACGCGAGGCGAACGACGCCGCGCCAATTCGTGGTCCCGCCGTCGCGGCTGACGCCACCACCACCGACACCCCCGCCCCTGCCCGCGCGCCCGCCCCCGTCCCCGCCCCCGCCATCCCCGCCATCCCTGTGATCAACGCCTGAAAACCCAACCCTGGATTTAACATCTGTCGCCCCCCGCCGCTCGCGCCGCCGCGCCCCGCCGCCGCCGCCGCCGTCACCGTCGCTGCCGCTGCCGCTGCGTTATACGTCATTCGCCGCAGCGCACCCCGTGCTGAGGACATGCGCCTCGCCTTCGACTGCTTACACTCGCGCGGCTGCTTGTGTTGCTCGCGTCAGAGGGAGATATTTCTAGACTGCAGAAATCGTGTGAACGTCCAACCGAAAACCGCGCGAAGCCGTTTATTGTTTATTCGGTTTTTGAATTCAGAGCTCGCTCGTACGAGGTACGACCAGTCAGCACAACCGGCAGCCAATCAGGTGCAAGGACCGCCGCCACCGTGCCACGTGTCACGCATTCAGTTTTCGCGGGAAAGTTTTTGACCACAAGAATTGAAGAATGCAAGAAGGCGTCACAACGCGCACAACAGCACAATACCACCAACGCTGCCATACATGTTCGCTCCCCACGGCGCGAACCCCGCGGTGATACCCGTGCGAGCTGAAGGCGCCGGAGACGGAGACGGTGACGCGGGAAACACGACCGACGGGGAAAAAACGTCACTCGGGGTGGCGGTGACGAAAGCGACCGGGGGTAAGGCCTGGCAGAAAATACCCAAAATATTACAATGCATAATTCAACTCACCAAACGAGGGTTCAAAGGATGTTGAACGACAATTTGAGTGATTCTGAGCGATTTCTGCTGGGCCCTCACTGGTGGTGTTGGTATGTCCGACGACTCAGAAGGTGACGGGGAGGAGGGGGCGGGCGCGCGGGGGCGGGCGTCGCCACACGGCTCCGAAACCACGTGGGACTTCACCGACGGAGGTACACCCTCGCCGCGCGCGGTATTCAGCGCTCGGGGCAGCTGCGGCTCTCCCGGCTTGGTGTCGCGGAGCATGCTTAGCAACGACGACGACGACGTCAACGATGACAATGTGTCGTTAGACTGGGATGTCGTGTCAATGACGTCGGCTTTTTCCTCGCGAGCCAGCTCCCCGGGGTTCGTGCTTTCCGCGGTCCCGTCCGTCGGCGACGTCGCTGCGCTCGCGGCAGCGCAGGCGCTGGTGAGTCAACTCCCCAAACCTCCCCATCACTCCCCCCATCGCAAGTCGTAGCCGCTCGCTCGTGACCACGACAGCGCGCTTTCCTGGAACACTTATTCGAATTGCGCGCGTGCTGACGTGTGCTGACTTTCCACGGCTTATATTTCTCGTTGTTTGGCATAAGTGGTGCTGGGAGGGAACGTTTATACCGCGTATCGCGCAAGACACGGCCGCCGCAGTGTTCCGACGCGGTTCGTCCTCGCGCGTTGGGTCCTGACACGCGTCGTACGCCGCCGCCCTGTTCCCCCCCTGCAGGCACGACCGTCAGTCTCCTTGGACGAGTCAACCGAAGGTGCCCAGCGAAATGTCAGGTGAGCCACATCCCGTCAACAAAACTGTCTTTGAATTGAATAAGAATGCATAAACCATGCCAGTTCCCTGTTGAAGTGTTGGTGTACCCGTGCACACTCGCCGCTGACTGAACGTAAACGCACCGCCCATCGCCTTTCACCGCGCACTGCCTACCCCGGCCACGACCAGAGGCACACTTTCACTCCCAACGAGGGAGGTCAAACAACGCAGTATCCAACCGCCAAAGTCAACCTTCACTCCAGCGCAAGTCAAACAGCGCGTTGACCATTGACCAAACTCGAGACGCAACTGTCAGCGAATGCGAGTAGAACAACACATTGTACAAGCACTAGAGTCTCCAGGAAAGCTAGCCAGTAGCCATCCCCCGCCTCATTGACTCCCACTCGCCTCTCCACTTGTTCCGTTTCCGCGCAGGCGTTACGCGGCGGAGGCGGCGGCGGCGGCGGCGGGCAATATCTGGCAGCGGGATGACGCGGCGGCCGACGAGGAGGCGGCGGCGGCCAGGCGCTACGTGGCCGAGGCGGCGGCGGCGGAGGCGGCGGCGGCGGCGGCGGCGGTTGAAGTGGTAGAGGCGGCGGCGGCCTATGAGGCGGCGGCGGCGGCGGAGGCGGCGGCGGAGGCGGCGGAGGCGGCGGCGGAGGCGGCGGCTGTGGACGCGGTAGGGACCGCCCGACTCGATACCACCCGCCACGTCATCGACACGCATTCCACCCCCTCGCTTTTTCAATTGAAATCTGCTTCCTATCACGCGGCGAGCAATATCTGCCAGGCACACTGCCCTGTGCCCACCACGTCATAGACACGCATTTTGGCTTGCGTTTCTTGAGCTACATGGCATCATGTAGGTCCGATCAAGGTGCGGTAAAGTGACCCCAGAATTTACCAGATAAGAGGGATATATTTTGATTGTAGATGGGCATTAGTTAATAAAGGGGGTCGTCTCGTGAAAATAAAATGCTAAGACCTAAACTCTAAACCCTAAAGTACTTTAACAATCTGTTAACTGGGAAATTCTGGGGTCACTTTACCGGCCCGTGTTCGGACCTATTATGTGACATGGCTAGCAACAGCAATTTGAACCAGGCCCTAGGAAAGGGTGATGTCCATGGCGGAAGACCAGCTGTCCGCCTCCAGCAGCTGGAAGATACAGAGCTGGATCAACGTGGCCGACAACGACCCGCCGCCGCTGCCCGACAACTACGAGAACGGCCGCCCGGCAGGGGCTTACACTCGTCCACTTCTCAGCTCAACCTGAGCCGTTTCTGACACTCAACACATCCCCTAAACTCCTCAACACCCCCTCCACCCCCGCCTTGAACACACCCTAAGCAACCCCTAAATACCCCTTGTCCCACCAACAGCGCTTACGTTGAGCTAATAGTTGGACGAGTGTAAGCCCCGGCCGCCCGGCGCCGCCCGCGCCCGCGCCCCCGCTCTCCCCTCCCCCCCCTCCCCCCTCCCTCGCCACCGCGCCCACCCTCATTACCGCACTTCCGCCCCCGGCGCCCCCGCCCCCTGCGCCCCCGGCCCCGCCGACGTCGGGCGTCCGCGGCGAGAGCGAGGGCCTGGACGTGCCCCCACCAGGCTCCACTCCCACGTTCCGGTCCACGGCTGCGGGGGAGGACAACGCCGGTAGCTCCAGTAAAGGCTTTTGGAACTCCGCGGCGGGCCGGGTCAGCGATTTCATGGCGCTTTTCCCCCACGGTAGGGCGTTGCGGGTTGACCGTATGAATTCCACGTTGATTGCGGCTGGAAACGAGCGCTTGAAACTAAATTCTGACACACTGCTTTAATTTTGCTTTCATTGTGCTTTAATTGTGCTTTAATTTTGCTTTAATTTTGCTTTCGATTGCAACTTGCGCCGCTACACTACGGGATGCCGGACGAAGACGGCGAAATGAGTGACTCGGAGACGAGCGACGGTACTGACAGCCTCGACGGCGGCGGGGTCGACGGCGGCGCTAGCTGGCAACACGTCAGCGGCGGCTGGCAGTTTGGGATGAGCGATGGCGCTGAGGAAATCGGCACACCTATCGTGGTGGGCGTCACCAAGGTAGGTTGGTGCAGGTTGACCGTTCCAAAACCCGTGTTGAAAGCGCCTGTGATTTCAGCGATTGAAACTATAATATGGATGAAGTGGTTTGAACTGACGCTTTCAAATTCAGCTTGCGCCGCTACACTGAGGTTGTGACCACCCTCGCCAAGTGCGTGGCGGGGTTGTGGTCGGCGCTGCCGAGTCCGCTGCCGCCGCCGCCGCGGGTAGCCGCTGCCGCCGCTGCCGCCGCCGCCGCCGCCGCCGCCACTACCACCGCCGCCGCCGCCGCCGCCTCCACTACCACCGCTGCCGCCGACGCGGCCCGCACCGCAGAGGTCGACGTGCGCGCTGCCGCCGCGGGCAAGTGCCGGGCAGGGGCTAACACTCGTTCACATTTGAGCTCAACTTGAGCAACTCCAGGACGCATTTATGAGTTAAGTTAGGTTACACGGTGAGCAGAAGACCTCAAGTTGAGCTGAAATCGAAACGAGTGTAAGCCCCTGGTGCCGGGCTGCTTCGGTGCAAGTGGACCGCTGGCGGGCGGTGCTCCTAGACATGGAGGCAGGGGCTTACACTCGTTCTCATTTCAGCTCAACTTGAGCTTGACTGTCCGCCGCAGAACCCAACTTCACTCATGAATGTGTCCTGGAGTTGCTCAAACTGAGATCTATCGTGAACGAGTGCAAGCCCCTGCATGGAGGGCGAACACAACCCCGGCGATGACGAGGTGGAGCGCTTCATCATCGCGCTGCGGGAGGCGGGCCTCGGGCAGGGCCTTACACTCGTCCACTTTTCGACTCAAACCTGAGCCGTTTCTGACACAAAATACACCATAGACACCCCCTAATTTCCTCTAACACCTCTTAAACACCCCCTAAACAACCTCTAGACAACCCCTGTATGCACCCCCTATCCCACAGAAAGCGCTTACGCTGAGCCAAAAAGCGGATGAGTGTAAGCCCCTGGCCTCGGGTTGACCCTCAAGGTGACGGAGTTCGGCGCCGCGGTGGTACTCAAGGTTACGCAGCTGGGCGGTGCGGTGCGCGCGCTGCCGTCGCACCCGCCCGTGGCTGGCAAGGGCATACACTCGTCCACTTCTCAGCTCAACCTTATCCGTTTCTGACACAACAACACACCCTAAACACACCCTCACACCCCATAATCACCCCCCTAAACAACCCCTCAACGCACCCCCCATCCCATAAAAAGTGCTTACGTTGACCTGACAAGTGAACGAGTGTAAGCCCCTGGTGACGGCTACCGCAGCGTGGCTCCAGGACGTTTGGGACAACAACCCGGCGTTGGCCAAGGTAGGCCAGTGCAGGTTGACCCTATCAAATCCACGCTGAAAGCGCCAGAATTTGAGCGCTTGAAACCAAAATCCGAGAACTTGCTTTCAAATTTGCATCAATTTTGCTTTCAATTTCAACTGGCGCCATTTTACCAAGGCCGCGGGCTTTGTGCTGGCGCGCATGGCGGCGGTTCGTAAGGGACTTGACGAGGGCGACCCGCTGGTAACGGTGGCGAGCGCGGGCGTGGCGGGCGCACTGGTATGCCTGGCCCTGTCGCGCTACGGCGGCGGCGGCCGGGGCGGCGGCGGCAGGGGCTTACACTCGTTTGCTTGCCAGCTCAACTTGAGCTGTTTTTGACCCGAAACTACCCTCTGAACACCCTCTAGCACCCCCTGACACCTCGTAAACGCCCCCAAAATGCACCTCCTATCCCATTCAAGTGCGCTTGAGTTGAGCTGAAAGGTGAACGAGTGTAAGCCCCCGGGCGGCGGCGGCATCGGCTACGGCGGGATCGACTACGGGCGCACGTTCCGCGGCGGGTGCGGCGGTGCTGACGTGGCGGGCGCGGGCCTGCGCTACCTCCACAACAGCGTCGGTAAGGCCTATACTTGTCGCCCCTAAACTAGCCTATTAAGCACTAGCCCCTAACATAGCTTAAACTAGCCTAGTTTGAAGCCCCTATTTTACTTACCCACTGCAGTCCCCAGTATTAACCCACCAACCCACTAACCGCTAGCCCCTAAACTAGCCTATACTACGACAAGCATAGTAAGGCCTGGCAGACATTGATCAAAATGTCCTTCAATACATTTGCCGGCCTGGCAGAAATTGCTCGAAATATTCTTCAACACGTTTGCCAACTGTCAATTGAGTTCGTTGCAAGCCTGTGATATTTTGAGCCCATTCTCTGCTGAGCCCTACACGGCGGCTTCGCCAGCAGCACCTTCAAGCTCTGATGTCTGAGCGGAGCGAACTGCCCACTTTGTACAGTTTTCATACATCCGATGAAGACTATTCATACGTCCGATGAAGCTTAAATTTCTTTTGTACCGGACAGTGTCTGTCCTTCCGCTGAAACTTCACCCTGACCTTGTACTCTGTCCTTCCGATGTGATTTCACCCTGACCTTGTACTCTGACGTGTAACAAAATGTATGCCAAAGCATGTCACCACTTTGTAGATTCTTGTACAAAATGATTCATCGCAATGTGACACAACGTGTCACGATTCATGTTATACAATGTTCATTCATGTTATACAATGTTTACCATGTGCCCGTGGGAGTGAGGAGAACTCCTAAAACGCGCAGAGTTCACCTCCGTCGTCCGGGTAGCCTTGGCGCTGAAAGTAAATAAATGCGATGAGCATCAACCAACCCTATCTGCAAGTTCGAGCGGACAGACCGTCAGTCGGGACCAAGACCGTCTCAATTCCTGTAGGGAAGCAATCACAACTGTTTGATGACTGTCCATTGTTTTTTTACCAGTTCTAAGACTAAATGGAGGTGAAAGTCTATGCATTGTAGTAGGTCCACGCCCCGCCACAACGCGTACATGACTATGAACTAACGCTGGAACCTCCTCATCCGGCGGTCCCGAAACCCTAAACCCTCAAGCCTAAACCATAAATCCTCCCCCCCTGACCGGCTGCGACCCGCCCCGCCGCCTGCGCCTCCGCCTCCCCTCCCCGGCACATCCGCTCGCCCTCCGCCGCCTCCACCGCCTCCACGCCCTCCGCCTCCTACACTGTCTCCACGCCCGCCTCCTACACTGTCCACGCGCCCTCCGCCACCTCCACTGTCTCCGCTCCATCCGCCGCCTCCACTGTCTCCGCGCCCTCCGCCGCCTCCACTGCCACCGCGCCATCCGCCTCCTCCACTGTCTCCGCGCCCTCCGCCTCCTCCCTTGTCTCCGCGCCCTCCGCCTCCTCCACTGTCTCCGCGCCCTCCGCCTCCACTGTCTCCGCGCCCTCCACCGTCTCCACTGTCTCCGCGCCCTCCGCCTCCTGCTACCCGGCTGCGTCCCGCCGCGCCCGCCGCCGCCGCCGCCGCCGCCGCCGCGAGCATTTCCTCCGCCTCCTCTCGAGCATGCGGGGTCTCCAGCCGCGGCACCACCTTGCCCTCACTCCCCTCATCAACCGACACCCCGCCCCCGCCCCCGCCCCCGCCCTCGCCCTCGCCGTCGCCAACGCCCCCGCCGCCGCCGC
>Ga0307489_10000862_pt1 | contig 19311 bp, 31 predicted proteins | sample SB12metaG_FD_202247 | JGI IMG/M metagenome (GOLD analysis project Ga0307489, IMG submission 202247) | Sea-ice brine microbial communities from Beaufort Sea near Barrow, Alaska, United States - SB 1.2 | ecosystem: Environmental > Aquatic > Marine > Coastal | place: USA: Alaska | collected...
ACCCGACTTATCACATGCCAACACTCTTTCAAGGGGCACATGGAACGAGATCAAACAGTCGAATCGCGTAACCTGGCATTTTCGAGGTCTAACAACTCAAGGGGAAATCCGTTACTGACGTGCGGGTGAAGGACCGGTCGTGAGAACCGCCACTCCACGAGTGCCACATCAACGGCAAAATATCTCGGCCGACATTCCCTCTTTCTTGAGTTATCAGACCGTGTTTTTCGGAATGTGCCACGTGTCACTGGATAGGTGTAGGCACGGCTGCCGAGGTTCGAGGCCGAGGAGAGGCGAGCGGGCGGCGCGGAACCGCCGACTTTTTTGTGTACTTTCTCCACTATCAAGCACGTCTCGCTTCAATTCGAGCACTCTATCCGGCGGTGCTTCGTGGGCGCAACCCCACCGTCAAGACACATAGCCAGTGCACGCAGTAGCTTCGCGACTCCGGCGGGTAGCTAGCCGCAGCTCACCCCAAGCGGCGAGCGCGCGCGCCGGCATCGCGTCCTCCCGCGCGAAGACTTGACTTGAAGACACCTGGCCATTTATATCCTCCGGAGCGATTAGCGATGGGGGCCTTGAGCGCGGCGGCGGCGGCGGCGGGGGCAGGGGCTTACACTCGTTCACTTTTCAGCTCAACTTGAGCCGTGCCCGACACATAAACACACCGCACACACCGCTGACACCCCCTAACACCCCTTCAACACGGGCTACACAGCCCCTACGCGCACCCCTATCCCATCAACATCGCTCCAGTTGAGCTGAGAAGCGAACGAGTGTAAGCCCCTGGGCGGGGGCGGCGGCGGCGGGCGGCGGGGTATGCGGCGATGGGTCGGGCGCGGTGGCGGTTGACCGGGAGGAGCTGGAAAGCGGAGTGCGCGCGATGCTGGCGGCGCTGGGAGAGGACACGGCGCGCGATGGGATAGTGGACACCCCCAAGCGGGTGGCCAAGGCCATGGCGTTCGCCGTGCGCGGCTACGGCATGAGCGCTGTGCATCACGTTGGCAGGGCCGCGCCCGGGATGCCGCCGCCGCCGCAGAATCCCCCCTCCCAACGCATCGGCCAGCCAACACAGCTGAACCCAACACAACCGCGGTCCAACTGTACTCCGCCTGTGGTTGCGTCCTTGAAACCAGTCGCGCGTTATCCATCCCCTTTTTATGTGAACACCTCTCCTCGAAGCTGCTCAAGTTGAGCCACCACTGGAGCTGGTTGTGTTGCCCTGCACGCGGGCAGCGCGCTGTTCCATGAACAAGGGATGGAGGATGACGAGCGCATGTCGGCGGAGGCGGCGGCAGCGGAGGCCGCGGCGGTGAGAGAAGACGGCGAGGGATTTGGGCCTCAGGCAGGGGCCTACACTCGTTCACGTTAGAGCTCAACTTGAGCAACTGCAGGACACATTCATGAGTAAATGTCGGTTACACGGTGGACAGAGGAGCTCAAGTTGAGCTGACATCGGAACGAGTGGAAGCCCCTGGCCTCAGGTGGCGCGCCCCGGCGTGGTGCTGATACGCGACATCCCCTTCTTTAGCACGGCTGAAGACAGCCTGCTGCCCTTCTACGGGCGGTGCCATGTGGGGTACGTGCCCGCGGGGGGCTCCATCGTGGGCAGGGACTTACACTCGTTCCCAATTCAGCTCAATTTGAGCTCTTCTGTCCACCGTGTAACCCAACTTAGCTCATGGACGTGTCCTGGAGTTGCTCAAGTTGAGCTCTGACGCGAACGAGTGTGAGGCCCTGATTGTGGGCCTCAGCAAGGTGGCGCGCGTCGCCGAGGTATTCGCGCGGCGCCTGCAGACAGCGTCGCGGCTGGCGGGCAGGGGCTTACACTCGTCCACTTTTCGGCTCAACGCAAGCGCTTTCCGTGGGATAGGGGGTGCGTTGAGGGGTTACTGAGAGCGTGATTACGGGGAATTTGGGGGCGCTAGGGGGCGTTTGGGGGTTGATTTTTGTGTCAGAAACGGCTCAAGTTGAGCTGAAAACTGGACGAGTGTAAGCCCCTGCTGGCGGGGGACATCGCGGCGGCGCTTGATCAGGGCGCGCACCCGCGAGGGGTCTACGTCGTGCTCGAGGCAGCGCAGATGGGCCCGTTCGGCCCCACGCCGCGCCGCGCGCAGGCGGCGCTGGGCTGCTTCGCGGCGCCCGCTGGCGACGGGGACGACGACGTGGTGGGCGAGGCGGCGGAGGCGGAGGAGGTTGCGGCGGAGTACCGCGCGGAGTTCCACGCGATGCTGGGCACGGGGCAGGGGCTCACACTCATCCACTATTCGGCTCAACGTAAGCAAAATTTGTGGGATACATTGGGTGCATGATTTCCCCCCAGTCTATTATTAGACAGGGTGACAAGGAGAGGTGTGACCAAAACGGCTTAGGTTGAGCTGAAAAGTGGACGAGTGTAAGCCCCTGGCGCGGGGGTGGGCGCGGGGCCGGGGCCGGGCGTCGGCCTGGAATTCTTGAAAGCCCAAGGGTCGGGGAGCGACTGGGCTGCGATGGTCGGGACACAGCAACTCAACCCTAAACCCTAAACCCTAAACTCTAAACTCTAAACCCAGCACAACGCTCGATAGAGCATACATTTCACCACATGCACTGTTGTGCGCCCAACCCTGGTCTCAACTTGAGACAGATCGCATCGCGTAATGCGGCTCGCGTTGTGCGTCTGACCCTGCATGCCGGGCGGGGGGCTGGGCGGTGGGTTGGGGGGAGTACCGCGCGGGTCCTTCGGCGCGGGGGGGAGTGACAGCGGGCGCGAGGTAGGGCGGCGCAGGTTGACCCATCAATCCCACGGTGAAAGCGCCCGGGACTAATCACTTGAAACTGAAAATATGATAAACTGCTTTCAATTTTGCTTAAATTTTTGCTTTCAAATTCAACTTGCGCCACTACAGCGAGGGGTGCACGGGGCTGTGCGCTCGATGCCCCACGCCGACCTCCATCCTCTCTATGCTGGACGACGGCGTGTCCACCACCGGGGGCAGCAGTAACAGCAGCAACGGGTCAGTGGGGGGTGTCGAGGGTGGGGGCGGGGGCGGGGGAGATCGGGCGGCGAGCCCAGAGGAGGAGGGGGGTGGGGGTGTCGAGGCGCTTGCAGGTGCATCCGGGATGTCGGCAGGGGCTTACACTCGTCCACTTTTCGGCTCAACGTAAGCGGTTTCTGTGGGATAGGGGATGCATTGGGGGGTTATGTAGGGGGTGTCCAAGGGGGTGTTAGAGGGTATTAGGGGGTGTTTAGGGTGTATTTTGTGTCAAACGGCTCAAGTTGAGCTGAGAAGTGGACGAATGTAGGCCCCTGGATGTCGGCGGAGGTGGCGGCGGCGCCCGCGGCGGTGGCGGCGGCGGTGGAGCGGATGATGCACGCGCTGGGGCTGGGTAAGGCGGTGCAGGTTGGCCCTATCAAGCCCACCATGAGAGCGCCTGGCGCTAAGCGCTTGAAACTATAATATGATGAATCGCCTTCAAACTTTGCTTTCAAATTCAACTTGCGCCGCTACAGCTGGGGGACCGCATGCCGCCGGAGCGCCTTACCGCCACGGCACGCCGCTACGCCGACCTGATGGCGGCGTCGCGGGAGGGGCACGCGATGGAGACCGCCAACCCAGTCGAGACACTCGCCGCCACCGCCGCTGCCGCCGCCGCCGCCGTCACTCGAGCCGGGCACGAGCTCCTCGCCGCTGGGGGGAAGAAACGCAAGCACAACGACAACGCCGAGGTAAGGCTGTGTAGGTTGAACCGATGAAACCACTGTTGAAAGCGCCTGAAACTGTACTCCTCATACCACGATATGATGTGCCGGTTTCAAATGTTGCTTTCAAGATCAACTTGCGCCGCTACACCGAGGCTGCCGCCGCCGCCGGTGCCGGCACCGGTGCCGGCGGCGCGGGGATAATGGGGCAGCAGCACATGGAGGTGGTCCGTGACCTGGAGCTAGCCACACTGTGCGAGCATCACCTACTTCCCTTTCACGGCGCCGTGCATGTGTCCTACATTCGCCCCGACGCACCCGCCGCCGACCCCGCCGACTCCGCCGACCCGGCCGGCGCGCCGCCGCCGCCGCTCCCCCTGCCCCGCGCCGTGCTCCAGTCCATCGTGACACGCCACGGGCGGCGGTTGCAGGCAGGGGCTCACACTCGCAATTCAGCTCAACTTGAGATATTCCGACAACCGTATAACCCGACTTAGCTCATGCACGTGTCCTGGAGTTGCTCAAGTTGAGCTCTAACGTGAACGAGTGTAAGCCCCTGGTTGCAGGTGCAGGAGCGGCTGACCCGCGACATCGCGATGGACGTGCAGCGCGCGACGGGCGCCGCGGGGGTGATGGTAGGGGCTTACACTCGTTCCCATTTCAGCTCAACGCGAGCTCTTCTGTCCATCGTATAACCCAAACTAAATCATGAAGGTGTCCTGGAGTTGCTCAAGTTAAGCTCTAACGTGAACGAGTGTAAGCCCCTGGGTGATGGTGGTAGTGCGCGCGTCGCACCTGTGCATGATAGCGCGCGGCGTGGAGAAGCCCGGCAGCACCACGTGCACGTCGGCGTGCCTGGGCGCCTTCGCCGGTAGCGCCGCGCGCCGTACCGACTTCTGGCGCGCGCTCTCGTAACCTCGCGAAGGAGCGCGGGCTCTTCACTGTTGGACTTGTTCCGGATTCATGGACAGTCTTGAGGACTGGCGTGACAAAAAGGCTTCAGAGGGAGAGAGGGATAGCGGGAGGGGACGACAAATATGATATGTATTGAGAGCCCGCGGGTTTCCCAGGGGGGATTGAGCGGCGGGGAGACTTATTGAGAGCCGGGGGGTTTTCTGGGGAGGTTGCGGAGCAGGGGTCGATAAGGGGGGGTTTAGGAGGGGGGTCTTGCTCGTCCGATAGGCTGATAAAGAACAGGCCGCAACGTCAAGACCACCCTGGGATTGCTTTTTTTGTTTTGGTGTGGGGGATGTTTCATGTAGGGGGTTGCGCGTTGCTAGGATTGGTGTTCGAAGTGCATCCATATGGATTGGTGTTCGAAGTGCATCCATTTATACAATTATTTCATATTCCAACATGTCGCCGCTGCCGTCGCTGCCGCTGCTACCGCCGCCGTCGTCGTCTCATGTCATTGCCGCTGCCGCCGCCGCCGTCGTCGTGGTCTTCTGTAAATGTCGCTGCCGCCGCCGCCGTCGTCGTCGTGTTTTAACCAGTTCGTCTTTATTTTATTATTTGCAAGTCTAATACTGTAACGATCAGACACAATGTAGTAACGAAAACACACATGATCGAAGTCTGAATCTACCCCCTCTCACACGGTGCCGGCCAATTTGGCGCTTACAGCTGGGAGAGGAGCGCGAAGATGACGGCAACGAGGACGCCGGGGATGGACACGCCGAGGGCGGTGGCGGCGGGCAGGCTGAGCTCGCCCTCTTGCACCTTGCGGAACTTCTTGATTTTGGACGCCTTGGTGATGATGGAGGTGCCCGTGGAGTAACGGCGCAGGTTTGCATTTGAAATCAGAGGTTGAAAGCAGCATATCACACTTCATTTCAAGCGCTGAAATGCAGTCGGGTTGAACGTGCATTTGATAGGGTCAACCTGCACCGCCCTGCCGTGGAGTTGACCGCACCGCCCACCACCAGCACCGCCGCCGCCTCCGCCAGGTCCGCCGTGTTGTAGCGGCGCAAGTTGAATTTGAAAGCAAAGCTTGAAAGCGATGTAACATATTTCAGTTTCAAGCGCATGGTTACAGGCGCTTTCAACGTGGGTTTGATAGGGTCAACCTGCACCGCCCGACCGTGGTCGCCACCGCCGTCGAGGCCACCTTGGCGGTGGCGCCCTTCGCCACGCTGCCCACACCCAGGGCCGCACCCACTGTGTCCAGCTTAACCTGCGTGCCTTTGCGAGGTATGCCAGTGGGATACATAATTCAGGTGGCATCAGGGGCACACGACTTACATTGCCAGCTGAGAGAAGTACCGTGCTGCTCAGAGTGGCAAGATATCCCATATCGATATCCAGGATGCCAGTATCGATACCGTCATCTCCCATATCTCATATCGATATTCCGTTCGTATCTTGTCACTCTGATGATGTTGGGAAGGCCCTACCCGCCGCTGCCTTCCCGAAGAGACCCGCGATGGCGACGCCGCCACCAGCCGCGATCGCCGCCAGCTTGTTGTTGGGGCGCCCCGACTCCTGGTTGTAGCGGCGCAAGTTAAATTTGAAAGCAAAACTTGAAAGCAGTTTAACATGTTTCAGTTTCAAGCGCTTAGTTACAGACGCTTTCAACGTGAATTTGATAGGGTCAACCTGCACCGCCCTACCTGGTTGATCTGCATGGTTCCCTTACCGCCCTTCGTCGCGGTGAGCGCGCCGAACTTGCCGGAGCTGACCGGCGCCGCGGAGACGGGCGCGGCCGGCGCTGCCTTGGCGGCCTTGGTGTAGCGGCGCAAGTTAAAATCGAACGCGAAGTTTGAAAGCGGTTCATTATATATTAGTTTCAGGAGCATAGTTCCAGGCGGTTTCAACGTGGGTCTGACAGGGTCAACCTGCATCGCCCCACCTTGGGCGCGGGGGTAGCCTTGGCGGGGGCGGGCGCTGGCGCGGCCTTTGCTGCCTTGGGCGCGACCTTCTTCACCGCAGCCTTGGGTGCGGCTGGGGCGGCGGCCGGCGCGGGCGCGGGCGCCGGGGTCGCGGCAGCGGGCGCGGGCGCGGCCTTGGGAGCCACCCGCTTCACCGTGGACTTGGCTGCGGCCGGGGCGGTGGGGGCGGGCGCTAGCGGCGGGGCGGCGGGGGATCCCCCGGCGGAGGCGCGCATGGGGGTGGCCGCGGCCTTGGAGACGGGCACCGCAATGACGGGTGCAGCCCTCTTGGCGGCCACCACCGGCGCAGGGGCCGCTTTGGGCGTGGGGGCCGCTTTGGGCGCAGGGGCCGCTTTGGGCGCGGGGGCCGCTTTGGGCGTGGGGGCAGCCTTGGCCTTGGGCGCCGCCTTGGGCGCCGGCGCGGGCGCCAGGGCCGCGGCATTGGGCTTGCCCCCCTTGCCCTTTTTGGCCTCCGCCTCTTGCTGCAGCTTGTAGACTTCCGTGCCCTCCAGGCGCGCGGAGATGGCGTTGGCGGGGGTGGGGGCGGCCAGGCTCACGGAGCCTCCGACCAGCAGCGACAGCGCGACGACGGACGCGACGCCGGGGGAGGACGCTTTCTGCTCATCGTTCTTGGATGCCTGGAAGCGCGGGAGCGCGAGGCGTAGGCGTAGGCGTAGGCGTCAGCGATAAAAGGGGTGATGGTGCACGACTGTCACAGGCATCGGTGCGCCATTGACAAAAACAGGGGCGCGCGGATAGAGGCGGGTGCGAACTTGCGATCGCGTCAGTGAGTCACCGACAGGTGCCACCTGGCTTATCCACCTGGCTTGGAAACGATGGATAAAATGGTGGTGGGGTTGTTACCGTGCAGACGGTAGCGCGCTTGCAGGATGTGCGGGAGGCCTGGTGATGCACGTATAGACGAGGTGCGCGAGTGTTAGTTCACGGCGCGACACGTCAAGCAGCGCGCGCGGCAACGTCGCAGGCTGCGCGCAACAGCAACGCACGGTTCAGGCGTTTCCGTTCCGTGCCAAAATGTTCAGAAAACGATAAAAATGTCGGCTGATTATGATTATAACGGCGCAAGCGTACCTTGTGAGCGACGTGGGGCTGGGTGCCCACGAAGGAGCTGTGACCGAGGACGGTAGCCATGGTGGCGGCGGGGTGTGGGCGTGGGGGGGGCGTGGGGGTTGGGTGCGGAAACGGCGGCGGAGGGGGCCTGCAGCAGCATAAAACGGCGCGGAGCTGCCACCTTGGGATAACGGCGTGCGCTGATTGGTCCACATTTTGCCCCGCTGGCGGCCAAATCCACCCTTCGATACCATACGCATATGCCAGCGGAACCCTAAACCACAAACCCCAAACCTAAACGCTAAACCTCGAAGCTTGTCAACGCCAGAAAAACGGCTCTTCGTTACCTTCACAAATGCACGCGCCGCGGCACGCAATGCCGCCGGCGCCGCTGGCGCCGCGTCCGGAGATTCCGCTCCTGGCGTTGCTGGCTGTTTTGCTTTCGTCGATACGGGGCGGTGGCGCGGCGGCGGAGGTGGCCGTGGCGTGCGCCCCCGAGCCTGAGATGACCCTCGAATTGGGAAGCGGCGTCGTGATGGTACAGCTGGGCACCCGCATTCCCGACGACGCGGGCGCCGGCGGTAGGGCTCCCTGACTGTTCGCTCGTCGTGTACCGGTGTTACCCGGTACCCGCACACGCTCGCCGTGTACGCAGCCTCGTTCCCGGCCTGGCCAGTCGTTCCCTGACTGTGCGCTCGAGTGTGTACAAGTGTACCCGTACCCGTACTCGTACACCCTCGCCGCTTCCTCTTATACGCCTGGGCACTCCCCATTCGTGGTCTCGCAATGCATCGTTCCCCGACTGTTTGCTCAGTGGGCGCCAGACCCTGGGCGGCGGCGGCGGCGGCGGCAGCGGCGGCGGCGGCGCGGGGGGGGAGTGCGGCAGCGAGCGTGCGGCGACGTACACGGTAAGGCGGTGCAGGTTGACCCTATCGAACCAACGTTGAAAGCGCCTGGAACTCAGCCCTTGAAACTCGAATTTGGCAAACCGCTTTCAAGTTTTGCTTTCAATTTCAACTTGAGCCGCTACAACACGGTGACGCGGCAGCCGGCGCGCGGCACGCTGCTGGACGCGTACACCCTGGTATGGGCATACACTCGTTCACCTTCCAGAATTCCAGCTCAACGTAAGCGCTTTTTATGGCACCAGGGGTATTTATGGGGTGTTTACGAGTAGAGGGTATTGATGGCGGGGTTGGAGGGGGTGTTTAGGGATTTAGGGAATGCTTTGAGTGTCAGAAACGGCTGATGTTGAGCTGAGAAGTGGACGAGTGAAAGCCCCTGCACCCTGGCGCGCATCACCCTGGTGCCCCACGTCCTTGCCCCGGGCAGGGGTTTACACTCGTTCACTTTTCGGCTCAACATAAGCGCTTTCTGTGGGATAGGGGGTGCCTTTAGGGGTTGTTGAGGGATTTTTTGGGGGTTGCTTAGGGGGTGTAAGAGGGTATTAGGTGTTGTTTAGGGTGTGTTCTGTGTCAGAAACGGCTCATGTTGAGCCGAAAAGTGGACGAGTGTAAGCCCCTAGCCCCTGGCGCGAACAGGGTGGCGTTCCGCCCGGTGCCGGGGGAGTTCTCGCGCCGCGAGGGCGTCGCCAGCGCCACCGAACCCGAGCCGTACGCAGTCGTCAGCTTCACGGCGGCGGCAACAGCAGCAACCCATGGTAGGGCGTGCAGGTTGACCCTATCGAACCAACATTGAAAGCGCCTGGAACTCAGCGCAGCGCCTGGAACTCAGCGCTTGAAATTCAAATATGGCAAACCGCTTTCAAGTTTTGCTTTCAGTTTCAACTTGCGCCGCTACACCAAGGAGGCGACGACGCGACGAACGCGGCGGCGGCGGCGGCGGCCCAGGTAGGGGGTTGATCTAGAACAAGCACTCGATGGACGTTGAATCTCCTCCTCCTCCTTCGAAGCAGTTCCTCCTGAGTTCCACGTGAGTTCCTCCTCCTCCTCCTTAAAGCTCTGAAGGTGATCGTCACCCTCGTATTCTCGTACGTGACGGTCACTGAGTAGACCGAGTGGGCGCCGTTCGAGGGGTGCCTCTTCGTGGCTACTTGGGCATCAAAGGAGACCCGCTGCTCGTATGAGCATTCACACTCAAGGTGACTTATGTTCCGATACCGGTCGAGTGCTTGTTCTCAACGACCCTCCTGCCAGGTGACCGCGAACGTGACGCTACACGTGGTAGGGCGGTGCAGGTTGACCCTATGAAACCCATGTTGAAACAACCTGGAACTAAGCACTTGAAACTAAAATGTGATATACTGCTTACAACTTTTGCTTTCAAATTCAACTTGCGCCGCTACAACGTGGTGGCCCCACCCCTCGAGCCCGTCATCGTGGCCGCGTGCCCGGCCGCCGCCGCCACACTGGAGGATTCTGCGGCCGCCATCACGCTCCACGGGACGCTCATCGCGGACCTGGTGGCGGTGGACTCCCCGGGGGAGGGCACGGGCAGGGGCTTACACTCCTCCACTTGTCGGCTCAACGTAAGCGCTTTCTGTGGGATAGGGGGTGCATTCGGGGGTGGTTCAGGGGGCGTTTAGGAGTGTCATAGGGGGTGTCAGGGGGTGTCACGGGTGTGTGATGTGTCAGAAACGGCTCAGGTTGAGCTGAGAAGTGGACGAGTGTAAGCCCCTGGGCACGGGCACTACGGCCTTGCAGTCAGAGGCAGCGGCCGGTGACTCAACCACGGCGGCGGCGGCGGCGACGGCGATTGTAACGTTGCGATTAGCGTCGGTGCCAGCCCACGGCAAGCTGTACTACGGTGGCAAGCGCCTGACCGCAGGCAGGGGCTTGCACTCGTTCCCTGTCCAGCTCAACTTATCTGAGCTGTTTGGTCCCTGAATCACTTAACCATGGGAACTGACTGATGTCATGGCCCTGAGCGCAGGCAGCACGGTGCCGGCCCGCGTGGGGGAGTCGGCGTGTGGCGGCGTCTCGGAGGCAGGGGCTTACACTCGTCCACTTTTCGGCTCAATATAAGCGCTTTGTGTGGGATAGGCTGTGCATTTAGGGGTTGTCCAGGGGGTGTGTAGGGTGTGTTAGGGGTTACAAGGGGTTGTCTAGGGTGTATTTTGTGTCAGAAGCGGCTCAGGTTGAGCTGAAAAGTGGACGAGTGTAAGCCCCTGCTCAGAGGCCACCCCGGCGGGGGCTACCGTCAGCGGCGGAGCCAGCGGCGGAGCAAGCGGCGGCGTCGGCGGCGGCGTAGGGGTCGGCGTCGGTGTTCAGGCGGCGATACCCTGGCCGTGTTACACGCCCAAGGTGGGGCGGTGCAGGTTGACAGCATTAAACCCGAGTTGAAAGCACGCCTGGTTTCAGCGCTTGAAACTTAAGTGTGATGAACCGCTTTCAAGCGTTGTTTTCAATTTCAACGTGCGCCGCTACACCAAGGAGCCCGAGGCCAGCCCGCCGGCGCGGGTCGTGGCGTGTGCGGAGGCAGGGGCTACACTCGTCCACTTTTCGGCTCAACGTAAGCGCTTTCTGTGGGACAGGGGTTGCGTTTAGTTGTTCTTCAGGTGGTGCTTGAGGGGTGCTAGGGCATACTTGGGCTTGTTTAGGGTGTATTTTGTGTCAGAAACGGCTCAGATTGATCTGAAAACTGGACGAGTGTAAGCCCCTGTGCGGAGGTGGTGTACGTTCCCGACGCCGATTACTTCAGCTTTCCCACGGTGAACGCCTTCGGCCTCGCGCCCGCTGACACCGCCGAACTCGCGCCGGACACTTTCACATTCGTGTTCGTCCTGGGCGGCGCCGGCGGCAGTGTAGCGGAGGAACAGGTTTCGGAGGAGGCGGCGGTCGCGGTCACTGTGGTGGCCACACCCGACGCGCCGATGCTCACTTACCATCCCGACGCAGCCGCTACAGTTGTCGGCGACGGCTCCTCCTCTACCTCCACAACCGCCTCCACCAACGCCTCCACCTCCACCACTGCCTCCACCTCCACCTCCTCCGCCACCGCCTCTTCCTCTTCCTCCACATCCACTTCGCCGCCGCCACCGCCGCCGCCTTCGTCCCCGCCTCCGCCGCCGCCGCCCATTCCCGCCCCGCTCCTGCAGCGCATACCTCTGCCCGGCATTCGCCTCACGGACGTGGATCGCGATTCTTTCGCGGTGCTGGTCCGCGTCTCCTCCGCCCGCGGTAGGGTCCGACAGATGATGCCTGCCATGATGCCTGCTATGATGCCTGTACGTCATCCTCCACATTATATGCCTTCATTTCTTGAGTCGAATGGACTCACATGACGTGGCGAGATCATGTGTCAGGATCCATGATGCCTGCCGCGTCATCCTCCGCATTGTATACTCTCATTTCTTCAGTTGAATGGAATCACATGACGCGGCGAGCATTATCTGACAGGCCATATAACGCCCGCCGCGTCATCCTCCACATTGTAGACCCTCGTATACTAGATTGAATGGAATCACATGACGTGGCGAGCACGATCTGTGAGGCCCTAGACCGCGGCAACTTCGTGTCGCTGTCCGCCGCGCCGCCCGCGCTGCTGGCCGCGTGCCAGAACCCGTTCCGGACCGGAGATGGGGTGCTGGACTCCGTGGTCGGGCGGTGCAGGTTGACCAGGGGCTTACACCCGTTCACGTTAGAGCTCAAGTTGAGCGAGTCTAGGACAGATTCGTGAGTTGATTTAGGTTTTACGGTGGACAGAGGACCTCAAGTTAAGCTGACACGGGAACGAGTGTAAGCCCCTGAGGTTGACCTCAAGTTGAAACCGGTTTGACCGCACTTGGTGTCAGCACTTGCAGCTAATATATGATGAATCGCTTGCAAGCCGGTTTGACCGCGCTTGGTTTCAGCACTTGAAGCTAATATATGATGACCCGCTGTCAAACTTTGCTTTCAAATTCAACTTGCGCCGCTATACCGTGGTGGAGTTTGTGGCCACCCCTGCGGTGGCGGCGGAACTGCTGGCGGGGCGGTGAAGATTGACAGTGCAAAAACCTGTGTTGAAAGCGCCTATGGTTGCAGCGCTTGAAACTAGGTTATGATGACTCGCTTTCAAACTTTGCTTTCAAGTGCGACTTGCGCCGCTACATCCTGGCGGGACTGGAGTACATGCACGTCAACGACAGCGGAGCCGCGGACGGAGGGGGGGGCATCGACAACGTGACGGTGTCGGTTCTGGACGGAGGCACAGGCTTACACTCGTCCACTTTTTGGCTCAACGTTAGCGCTTTCCGTGGCATAGTGGGTGCATCTAGGGGTCGCTTAGGGGGGATGTTTAGGCGGTGTTTTGGGTGTATTTCGTGTCAGAAACGGCTCAGGTTGAGTTGCTAAGTGGACGAGTGTAAGCCCCTGGACGGAGGGTGCTTCTTCTACGACCACACGCGCCTCACGGGCAGGGGCTTAAACTCGTTCCCATTTCCGCTCAACTTGAGCTTACCTTGCCCCGTTTCGCTCAAATTAAGCTCACTTTGTCCCCCACACAACCCAAATTAACCCGTGGATGTGGCCCAAAGGTGCTCAAATTGAGCTCTGACGTGAGCGGTGTGTTACCGAAGGAGCACAAGTTGAGCTCTGAAGTGAGCGAGCGTAAACCCCTGCTCACAGGCTGCCCGAGGGAGCCCCACGTCTCCGCGGCGGCGGGGGCGGGGTCGGGCGGTGCCGGGACCAACGTTACCATCGACGACACCACCCTGACCCTCACGATCCAGGTAGGGCGGTGCAGGTTGACCCCAACTTGACCCCATGCTGACCGCATTTGGTCTTCGGTGCAGAGTGACAAGACATGGAGGATCGATCTCCAGGATGACCATGAATCCTGTCGTCCTGTCGGTTTGAGGATGACCTTAAAATCCTCAATATGGCCTTAGAATGCTGAGGATGACCCCCAAAATCCTGTCATCCTGTCATCTAGTCGGTCAACCGGGCAGTATGACCAGATCATATCTTGTTACTCTGAAGTTGACCCCATGTTGACCACGTTTGGTGTCAGCGATTGAAGCCGCATTGTGATGAATCGCTTTTAAAATTTGCTTTCAAATGCAAGTTGCGCCGCTTCATCCCGGTGGCGCCCTACGGCCGACTGATGGAGGACATGGTGGGGCGGTGCAGGTTGACCCTATCAGACCCACGTTGAAAGCGCCTGAAACCAAGCGCTTAAACCTAAGCTATGATGGACCGCTTTCAAACTTTGCTTTCAAATTCAACTTGCGCCGCTAAAACATGGTGGAGGGGTACCAAGAGAGCTGGCACAAGAGCCTGCTCCGCTCGGTGGGGCGGTGCAGGTTGAAACCAGCTGAAACCCGAGTTGAAAGCGCGTTGGTTCTGTAAATGGGGGAGGCCCCGTAAGGACTATTATTTCCTCACTCTGATAAATGGGGGAGGCCCCCTATGCACCATTCAGCGCTTGAGAGCAAAATGTGATGACCCGCTTTCAAACTTTGCTTTCAAGTTCAACTTGCGGCGCTACAGCTCGGTGCCCATCGCTATAGCCATCGGCTTCTTCACGGCGTGGATCGGGATGGTGGGGCCAGGGCCAAGGTGACAAGATATAATCCGATATCGATACGGGAGATCGATTGGGAGATCGATATGGGAAATTGGACATCAAAGGGATGTCGATAGGGATATCGATATGGGATGGGGTAATGATATGGGAGATGACAATATCGATATAGTCATCCTCCATATCGATATGGGATATCTTGTCGCTCTGGCCGGGGCCCGCCAGACCTTGCGAGTCACGTCATGGGATGCTGTTCAACTCAACACACCAGGGTTCGACATGCGTGTCGATGACGTGGCGAGCCATACATACCATGGAACTGGTAGATTTTGCTCGCCACGTCGTAGGATGCTTTGCAACTCGAGACACGAAGGATCGATACTGCTCGCCACGTCATGGGATGCTTTGCAACTCAAGACACGAAGGTTCAAATGTGCGTGTCGATGACCTGACGAGCAATATCCGCCAGGCCCTACGGGATGGTGCTGTTGGGGCAGGCGCGGGAGTTCCACCAGTGGTATGAGAAAGATGAGGACGAGCGGCGCCGGGGCAAGGGCAGGGCGAGGTAGATATTGCCCGCCACGTTATCCAACGCATTATCCAACCTGTTAGGGTTAAGGGTTTAGGGTTTTACACCCTTAAACCCCATTATCCAACGCGTTATCCTACCTAAACCCCAAACCATTGTTTGTTGCGTTCAATGGCGTCCTCTGACGTGGCAAGCAATATCTACCAGGCCGTAGGCGGGGGTCTGAACGGGACGGCCATGCAGTATTGGAACCGGCGCGGAAGCGCGGACGAACGGGACACGGCGGGAGCAGGGGCTTACACTCGTTCACTTCTCAGCTCAACCTAAGCCGTTTTGGACACACCTCCACGTGTCCCTGTCTAACAGACTGGGGGAAAATCATGCACCCGACGTATCCCACAAAATGTGCTCAGGTTGAGCAGAATAGTGGACGAGTGTAAGCCCCTGGGCGGGGGCCAACTCCTTCAAGCTGGTCCAGAGCCCCAAATCGTTCGGACGAAATTTCAACGGGTATGGTATGACAAAGTGCCTGAAGCTATAAACCTGCGGGCCCTTGCTCAGAAAATTCAACTTAAGATTCTTGAGTCAAAAGACGCCATATCATTTATAGCTTCAGGCACTTTGTCTATCACACTCGGGATCATACTAAATGCCTGTGTGTGATGAATGGCTGTGTTCCCCCTTCTGAAATCAAGCCACTCAAGTCATCCCCACTTGGAACCTCGAAGATGCTAAAGTTGAGCTGCCACCGGGACGAGTGCAATATCGATATGGGATACCTTGTCACTCTGTGCACAGAGTGACAAGATATGATCTGGTCATACTGTCCGGTTGGCCGACAGGATGACAGGATGACAGGATTTTGGGGGTCATCCTGAGGATTCTAAGGCCATATTCAGAATATTAAGGTCATCCTCAAACCGACAGGATGACAGAATTCATGGTCATCTTGGTGTTCGATCCTACATAACTTGTCACGCTGCTCTGTGCAATACCCTGCCACCCGGGGTGCCATTGGGAGCCCGGCGACTCCGTCTCCGCAGCAGAACCGGCGAGGCAGCCCGGGCAGCCGGCGGGGCAGCGCGGACGACGACCCCATCGTCGCCAACTCCCTGAAGCTGGCGCAGAGCCCGGCCTCGGCAGGGCGGTGCATCTTGATCCGATGCTGACCCCAACTTGACCTCAGATTAACCCCATGTTCACCGCGCTTTGTTTCAACAATTGATGCTAAAATCTGACGGACACGGACCACTTTCAAACTTTGCTTTCAATTTTGAAGTGCGCCGCTACTCCTTGTTCGGGCGGAATTTCAATCGGAAGGGATCGGTTCAGTACGACGAGAAGGGGGGGGGGACGCAGTACGAGCGGAGGGGCGGCGCGCCGGTCATTAACATCGGCTCGGGGCGGGTCTGAGGTGCAGTCGTTCTAGAGGATCTCTGGCCGTGTTTGTAAAAAAGTATAAACCTGTACACTGTGAATGGGTAATCCGGAGGATGTCTGCAGGGCATCGTTTTACTTATTACACACATGGGAAAACAGTGCCCGTGTTTGTAGAAAGTAAAAACCAGTTATAATTCTGTAGGATGCAGGTCTGCTATCAGGGCAGTGTTTTCCTGCAGATGTCGAGGTTGGCGCAATAATGATATGACGACATCCTTGGGCGCGTTCTAACTCTACTGTACGGCTGAGTGGGCGTTGGCGTTGTATGAAATATGACTACATTATCGGGCTCCATAGTCTAGCGTCGTTTCGAGGCTCGACTTCGTCCGACGCTTTATTTCATTTCTCCCGCTACACCCCTGCGCGAGCATTGCGCAGCGCCAACGACTGCCATCTACCCCGCCAAGCCGGTTTGATGAAGCTACACCCGCCTCCCTGCAGAGCCAGATTTCTAGCTCTGTACGGATTAAACGCAAGAGGACGTCGGTTGCGGTCTCCTCTCTGCTTGCAAAGGCACCCCATGCTGCGGTATACAGACAGCTACAGGCATGCACCGCCCCCCACGCTCCACGTCCACACTCCGGCCGCCTCTGGTCTGGTAGCGCGCCCCGCCCCCCGCCCGCCGCACCTGCCTGGAGTATTCAGCTGTGAGTTCAACGAGGCAAGGCACTGCGCGGTTCACCCTCTGCACCAATTTGACACATTTGCTCTTGCATGAGAGCACTGTTATATTGAAATCGAAAACTTTGTCACATTTGCTCCTGTACGGGAGCAGCATTGAATTGAAATCGAAAACTTCATGGCAGTCTTATCTCGTTGTAATGTTCTATGGGCTCAAGTTACTTTCTCCTCACATCTGCTCCCAAACAATGCAATGCATACGCACACTCAATCACGTCGTAATAGTAATTGTGTGCTTTCAGTATGATCGGTTTGTAGTCGACCCCGCAGCGGCTGCCAGTGTCGCCGGCATTCGACACGAGCCTCGCCTGTTGCCCCCCACGGCACCCGCCCCCGCCCGCCGGCGGCGCCCCGCCCCCGCAGCACCTGCCCCCCCGCCCCCCGCTCAGCGGCGGCGCCTCGCCCCGGCGCCCCGCGGCCCTGCGCTCAACATCACACGACGCACACGCGGGTGCCGCCCCCCAGCAGGTGCTGCAACAGGCTGGCGTCGGGCGGGAGCGCCGCCAGCCGCGCCAGCTGCTCGCGGAAGCACGCCTGCACCCAGGGACTTACACTCGTCCACTTATCAGCTCAACTTAAGCGCTTCCTGTGGGACAGGGGGTGCAGTTGGGGGCTGTTTAGGGTTTGTTCAGGGGTTGTTTAGCGGTTGTTGAGGTGTTTGGGGGTATTCGGGGGTGTTTACAGTGCATCTGTGTCAGAAACAGCTCAAGCTGAGCTGAGAAGTAAACGAGTGTAAGCCCCTACCTGCACCCCCGTGATGCCGAAGCACCCGCCGCCGGCGTTGCTGCCCGTCAGCGGGTCCTCCACCCGCAGCATTCCCCCGCCGCTCAGTGCGTGCGGGGGCGCCCCGGGTCCTCCACCCGCCCCCGCCGCCGCCACCACCCCCCACTCGCCGCCTCCGCCCGCAGCTAGGGGCTTACACTCGTCCACTTCTCAGTTCAACTTGAGCCATTCTGACACAAAAACACCCTACTCAACCCGTAATACTCCCTTACACCCCCTGAACATCCCCTAAACGCGCCCCCTATGCAGCAGGTAGCGCTTACGTTGAGCCAAAATGTGGACGAGTGTCAGCCCCTGCCCGCAGTCGCACCACCACCCACCCACGCCTCCGCGGACTTGTCAAGCCCCTTGGCCGGCGCCCCCGCCCCCGCCTCACGCTGCACCCCCGCCCCCGCGGCCACGGGTGCCAGGGCGTGCGGCTTGATGGTGGCTCGCGTGAGATCAACCTCGTGCCCGTACAACTCCAGGAAGTGCAGCAGTGACTCGCCCAGGATGTAGCGGCACAAGTTGAAATTGAAAGCAAAACTTGAAAGCGGCTCATCAAATTATAGTTTCAAGCGCTTAGATCCAGGCGCTTTCAGCGTGGGTTTCACAGGTTGAACCTGCACCGCCCTACCAGGATCCTCGCGTCCGCCGCGTCGTCCTTCCCGCCGCCGCCGCCACCGCCGTCGCCACCCTTCGCCGCGCCGCCGTTCTCGTGTGCGCCGCCATTGGCTACCGCCGCGTCGCCGTCGCCGTTGCCGTTACCGTTGCCGACGGCGCCGTTGTTCTCCGCGCCGCCGACACCCCCCGCGCCAGGGGCTTACACTGGTCCACTTTTCAGCTCAACATGAGCGCTTTTTATGGAATGGAGGGTGCGTTCAGGGGGTATTTGAGGGGTGTTACTCGGGTGTCAGGGGGTGTCAGGGGTGTGTAGGGTGTGTTCTGTCAGAAATGGCTCAGGTTGAGCTGAGAAGTGGATGAGTGTAAGCCCCTGCCCCGCGCCGCCCGCCGCCCCGTGCTCCTCGAACGCGCGGCGCTGCAGCGAGAACAGCGTGAGCAGCGCCAGCGAGTACGACCCGATGCCGCCCTTGTACACGCCGCGCAGGCCGCGGTTGGCGAGGTAGGCCTTCTTGTAGTGGCGCACGTTGAATTTGAAAGCAAAGTTTGAAAGCAAATCGTCACAGTTCAGTTTCAAGCGCTCATATCCTGGGTTCCTGGCGCATTCATCTTAGATTCCATAGGATCAACCTGCACCGCGCTACCTTCTGCACGGCTAGCACGGGGGCAAGCGCAGCGTATTGAGCCTCCGCCTGCTGCAGGAACCGCACCGTGGGCGCGCCCTTGGTGTACCGCCGCAACTTGAATTTGAAAGCAAACTTTGACTGTGGTTCGCCACATTTGGGCTCCAAGCGCGCTGACAGCAGTCACGGTCAAACCGGGGTGGGGTGAAGCTGCAACGGCCTACCATGTGGTTGCGGTCCTTGAGTGAGATGTGCACCTCCAGCGGCAGACCCACGCCGCCCTGCCCCAGCCCCAGCCCCAGCGTCACGCCCGGCGGCGGCGGGCCCGGCGGCAGGGACTTACACTCGTCCACTTCTCAGCTCAACTTGAGCGCCTTCTGCGTGACAGGGGGTGCAATCAGGGGTTGTTTCGAGGGTGTTTAGAGGGTGGTAAGGGGGTATTAGCATACGTCAGTAACGAGCGTAAAAACACACGTTCCATGTGAGTGCGTCCAGTTCGACATCCGTAACCCCAGAAAAAATAAGATGAGAGGCTGACATTTTTCAGCACCATTTCAGATCTATAATTTC
>Ga0307489_10000863_pt1 | contig 19306 bp, 31 predicted proteins | sample SB12metaG_FD_202247 | JGI IMG/M metagenome (GOLD analysis project Ga0307489, IMG submission 202247) | Sea-ice brine microbial communities from Beaufort Sea near Barrow, Alaska, United States - SB 1.2 | ecosystem: Environmental > Aquatic > Marine > Coastal | place: USA: Alaska | collected...
CCGAGTACAAGGCCGCCGTGAAGGAGGTGCTGGACAATGCGCTGCAGGGGCGGGAGACGGCAAACTTCGAGTTCCCGCTCTTCACCAAGGATCAGACACGCGTAGAGGTTCTGCTGAACGCAACCACTCGTCGTGACGGCGCGGGTAACGTCGTCGGTGTGGTGGGCGTCGGGCAAGATATCACTGACCGTAAGAAGGCCGAGCTGGAGCAGAACCGCCTCGCTCAAGACCTCCGGCTGCTCATTGATAACGCCAATGCGCCAATCTTTGGCATCGACAAGGAGGGCCGGGTCAATGAGTGGAACCTGAAAGCTGCTGAGATCGTGGGATACACCAGCGACGAGGTGATGGGGCGCGACCTGGTCGAGGACTTCATCACTCCCGAGTACAAGGTGTCGGTGAAGGAGGTGCTGGACAATGCGCTGCAAGGGCGGGAGACGGCAAACTTCGAGTTCCCGCTCTTCACCAAGGACCTCCAAACACGCGTGGAGATTCTGCTCAACGCTACGACCCGTCGTGATGGCGAGGGTAACGTCGTTGGTGTAGTCGGCGTCGGGCAGGATATTACGGACCGTAAGAAGGCCGAGCTGGAGCAGAATCGCCTGGCCCAGGACCACCGGCTGCTCATTGACAACGCCAATGCCCCAATCTTCGGCATCGACAAGGAGGGCCGGGTGAACGAGTGGAATCGCAAGGCTGCCGAGATCGTGGGATACACCAGCGACGAGGTGATGGGGCGCGACCTCGTCGAGGACTTCATCACTCCCGAGTACAAGGTCTCGGTGAAGGAGGTGCTAGACAATGCGCTCAGTGGCAAGGTTACTTCCTCCTTCGAGTTCCCACTCTTCTCGAAGCTCGGCATCCGCGTCGAGCTCTCGCTCAACGCCAACCCGCGGCGCAACGCGACAGGGGACATTGTGGGTGTTGTCGGGGTCGGGCAGGACATGACGGAGCAGAGAAAAGCGATGGAGACTGAGGTCGACCTTAGTAAGGCGAAGGCGGCGAACGACGCCAAGTCCCAGTTCCTGGCCAACATGTCGCACGAGATGCGCACGCCGCTCAACGGCATCATCGGCGTCAACCAACTGATGCTGGAGACGCCGCTCGACAACGAGCAGCGGGAGCTGGCGGAGCTTATCAAGACATCGGCGGACTCGTTGCTGGATCTCATCAACGACATCCTCGACCTCACGCGCGTCGAGTCGGGCAAGCTCGAGCTCGAGTACTTTGACTTTGACGTCCGGACCACGGTGGAGGACGCGCTCGACTCGGTCATCATGTCAGCGCTGAACAAGGGCATCGAGGTGATCAGCGTGATTGATCCGCGCATGCCACCTAAGGTGCGGGGAGACGGCGACCGCCTCAAGCAGGTGGTGCTCAATCTGCTATCCGTAAGGCCTTTCAGAAATTGCTCAAAGTGCCTGTCTACACAATTTAAACCCACGTTTCTTGAGATGGATATCCGCCCTGTGACATAATGAGTACTTTCTGCCGGGCCCTAAGCGGCGAACGCCGTCAAATTCACGTCAGCGTTCACGGCGGGCAGCGAAGTGGAGGTGCGCTCCGATATGCAGAGCGAGACGGCGACGCATCACGTCGTCAAGATTTCCGTGCGGGACACGGGCATCGGCATCCCGGAGAGCGCGCAGTCGAAGTTGTTCAGCCGGTTCACCCAGGTGGACAGCAGCACAACGCGCAACTACGGCGGGACGGGGCTCGGGCTGGCCATAAGCAAGCAGCTCGTGGAGCTCATGTCCGGGACCATGGGGGTCACGTCGACGCCCGGCAAGGGGTCCACCTTCTGGTTCACTGTCGTCTTCGAAAAGGCGGAGACGCAACTCGTCGAGGTGCGCCAGGTCCCGGCCGACATGTGCCCGATCCTCGTGGTGGCCCCCAACACCTCCACGCGCACCATGCTCACCGGCTACCTCGAGGTAGAGCGATGCAGGTTGACCCTTGGTTGACCCTGGCTTCACCGCGCCTGGTTTCAGCGCTTGCACCTGAGACCTGACGTAGGATGAAGCGATTTCAAGCTTCGCTTTCAGAACAACTTGCGCCGCTACCTGGAGGCTTGGGGCGCGGACGTCTCCGCCGCCGTCAACGTCAAGGAGGCAGACACCTACCTCAGCAGAGAAGTACCGACGGTCACAGCGATACTCTCCCTCTCGCTTCCCAAGTGGTCGGGCCTGACACGAATTGCCTCTGTAGGTCAAGTGCCAACCAGCCGATTGAGGTTTGAACTAATAAGGTAACGTGGTCCGGGAGACTAGTATGATATGAGATGTTTAGAACAGTGGCCCTCGATGAGGGCTTAAATTCGTACCGACTTTACCGTCTGTCCACTTGATGAAACGCACGAGGGGGGTGGTTAATACTCACCATGTGAAGCTCCATGGGGCTCGATAAACGTCAGAAGAAAAGGAAACTGATGTGAGGCCCTGCCCAGGGGGACCTGGCTGTGGTGGACCCCCTCATGGACTTCCTCGCCGCGTCACTCATGAAGGTAGGGACCGATGGATAGTGCTCGCCACGTCATAGCCTGCCATTTACACCAAGAATGAGGGTTCAAATTGCGTTTAATGACGTGGCGAGCACGGTCCATCAGTCCCTACATGAAGGTGCGCTTCTGGTAGGGACTGATGAATAGTGCTCGCGACGTCATCAACCGCATCTTGCAGCCTCGTTTCTTGAGCTGAATGGCATCCTATGACGTGGATTGATGGATAGTGCTCGACACGTCAACAAACGCGTATGGAAGCCTTGTTTCTTGATTTAAAAGGCATCCTATGACGTGGCGAGCACTATCCATGAGTCCCTAGCTTCTGGGTCATCCTGTGTCCCATCAACTTCGTGGGGAAGGCGCGGGACTGTGTCGGGGAGATCGTCAAGGCCTTTGCCGCCCAGGACGGTATGGAGGAGCAGGCGGCTCGGGCAGGGGAGGTCATTGGGAACAAGCACTCGACTGACTTGAACATCCTTCTCCTTCTCCTCCTCACACTCCTCATCCTCCTCCTCCTTCTCCTCTACCCCCTGCTCCTCCTCCTCCTCCTCCTCCTCCTCCTCTACCTCCTCCTCCTCTACCTCTTCCTCCTCCTCCTCCTCCTCCTCCTCCTCCTCCTCCTTCTCCTCCTCCTCTTCCTTCTCCTCCCCCTTCTCGACCTCCTTCTCCTCCTCCTCCTCCTCGTCGTCGTCCTCCTCCACCTCCTCTTCCTCTTCCTACTCGTAGTCCTCCGCGCTTCTGTATGCGCATTCACACTTATGTAAGTATGGCTCCCATCTTGGTCGAGTGCTTGTTCTCAATGACCCTCCAGCCGGGCGGCGGCCATTGTGATCATGTCCAAGCCCGTGCGGCAGGGTGTGCTGTTCGAGTGCCTGACGCAGCTGAACGCCGAGGCAGGGGGGTTGTTGAGAACGAGCACTCGAACGGCGTTGAATCTCCTCCTCCTCCTCCTCCTCCTTCTCCTCCTCCTCCTCCCCATCCTTCTTTCCATCTTCTTCCTCCTCCTCCTCCTCTTCCTCCTCCTCCTCCTCCTGCTCCTCCTCCCCCTCTGCACATCTCTATGAGCAAGTCATGTGGGCATGTCCGATATCGGTTCGAGTGCTTGCTCTGAATGACCCTCCTGCGAGGGCGTGTTCCGGATGGTGAAGGATTCCGACGACATGTTAGACGCGATGCCGCGCCTCAAGCAAAAGCGCCAGGCCCAGGCTGAGCAGGTGCGAGAACGCCCATATATGTGCCATCAAGACGCCGAACACGGTGTCGATGAGTCCAAGACGACGGAGGGCAGACTCGGCTAAAAATACGATGCTGCTGCGCTACGCAACTAACTAGCTGACGCGAGTTTAAACCCGATACGAATTTAACTGCTGTATCCATATGTTGTTTTGCCAAAATAGTAACGCTTCTTTGTATTGGACCATGAACCCACCCAGGCGGAACAGGACCAGACCATGCCCTCCTCGCCGACCGGGCCACAAGCGCGCAACTCGGGCGACGTGAAGCCGATATCGGATGGGAAGCAGCGACGGCACTCGCTCCGCGTGCTGCTTGTGGACGACAACAGCGCGAGCCAGCAGGCGATGCGCCGCATCATCATCAACGCCGGGATGCTATGTGATGTAGCTGGTAATGGCAAGGAGGCAGGGTTTCCGCCCGTCCACCCGTCCACCCGTCCAATCGTATGTTTAGCCGTTTTTCAGCCGTTTTTGTCACTGAAACCACTCACCAGACCCACCCTATCCCGCCAAAAGTGCTCACGAGAAGTCGGAAAGTGGATGAGTGTAAGCCCCTACACGGAGGCGCTCGCCGCGATCGAGAACGCGACGTACCACATCGTGCTGATGGACTTCATGATGCCGGAGATGGATGGCGCGACGGCGACTCGCTTTCTCCGCGAGATGGAGGCGCAGAAGGGGCTGCGCCGCCTCCCCGTCATCGGCAGGATGGTGCAGACTGACTCCAGGTTGACCCCAGACTGGCCCCGCTTGGCTTCTGCGCGTGAAGCTGACACATGATGAGCCGCCTTCAAACTTTGCTTTCAAATTCAACCTGCGCCGCTACACATCGGCATCTCCGCCACCCTGAGCAACGAGGCGGCGTGCATCGCCGCGGGCAGGGGCTTACACCCGTCCAGTTCTGGGCCTGACGTGAGCCCTCTCTGCGGATACATTGTGTGGTCTCAGACAAATTCAGTGACGAAAGCGGCTTAGATTAAGCTGAGAAGTGGACGAGTGTAAGCCCCTGGCCGCTGGCATGGACGGGTGCATCCAAAAGCCAATCAGGGAGGCGGAGCTCCTCAAGATAGTCGACACCTTCATCGCGCACGACGACCACGGTAGGACGATGCTGGTTCAACCCATCAAACCGACGTTGAAAGCGCCTGGAACTAAGCGCTTGAGACTGAAATGTGAGGAACTGCTTTCAAGTTTTGCTTTCAATCCGAACTTGCGCCGCTAAACCACGGCGCCTCCGTCGACGGTAGGGCCGCGTCAGTGTCATTTACGCTCATGCCTGCTGCGTCATTGTCAGTGTGTACCCTCGTGTATTTAGTCAACCGTCATCTGATAACGTGGCGGCATTGTCAGTGATGCTCATGCCTGCCGCGTCTTAGTCAGTGTAAACCCTCGAGTCTGAGTAACGAGTCAACCGTCATCCGATGACGTGGCGAGCGTTATTCACCTGGCCCTGGTCGACGGCTCTGGCGGCGCCGCTACCGGCTCCCGGCCTGAGTCGCCGGTCGAGTTCAAGGTGATGCTGGCGGAAGACTCCAAGGCGAATCAAATGGCTATCAGCCGGCTTCTCAAGGCTCAGGCAGGGGGGCTGGGGTGTTGAGTACACGCACTCCACAGTCCGCTCATCCGCCTTGATTTAGCCGGCTTCCCGAAACTGGATCGCTTATGAGCATTTGACCTACGAAATTTGCCCCCGCCCAACTTATCCAACAAATCCAAATTTCTGCCCTAATGCGGCGCTCGATCAAAGCTCGTCGGTGAAATGCCCATACGCGAAACTGAGATCCAAGTTCGGAGCTGGTTTGGAAAGCGGCATCATTAAGCCGGTTGCGCGGGCTGCTCGACTGGCGTCGAACATACTCCTCCTCTCCCACGCGTGTGTATGAGCATTCGCCCTCAAGGTAAGCCACGGTTGATATCGGTTCAAGTGCTTGTTATCAGTGAACCTGCTGACAGGGCGTGGTGGTGACTGTGGTGGACGACGGGAGCGTGGCTGTGGAGAAGCTTGTCAACGAGAAGGCTCCGTTCGACCTTGCCTTCTTCGACATCAACATGCCCATTATGGGCGGCGTGGAAGCACTGCGCCAGGCAGGGGGTTCATTGAGAACAAGCACTCGACCGACGTCCGACCGACGAACTGAGCCTGCGTGTCTGTATGTATGGGTCCAAGACGGAAGCCTGGTGCCTCCTCATACACGCTGACGCATCTCTCTCCTCCTCTCCTCCGTGCGTCTGTGTGCGCATTCACCCTGAGGTTACGTCATGATCCGATCTCGGTTCGAGTGCTTATTTTCACTGCCCCTCCTGCCAGGTGCGAGCCGCGGGCATCGACATGCCGATCATCGCGCTCACCGCCACTGTCAACGCGGACGAGCTAAAAAACGAGGTAGAGCGTTGCAAGTTGCACCGATGGAACCTGTGTTGAAAGCGCCTGGACCTAGGCGCTTGAAACTATAACACGGTGAACTGCTTTCAAACTTTGCTTTCAGTTTCAACTTGCGCAGCTACAGCGAGGGGATCCTCGACGCGGGCTTCACTGACGTAACATCGAAGCCGTTGAAGAAGGATATAGCCCGTGAGATCCTCGTGAAACACGGTAGGGCGGTGCAGGTTGACCCTTTGAAACTCATGTTGAAAGCGCTGAGAACCAAGAGCTTGACACAATGATGTGATGAACCGCCTTCAAAATTTGCTTTCAAATTCAACTTGCGCCACTAAAGCATGGCCACACCCTTCCGCTGGATAAGCCCAAGGTAGGGTGGTGCAGGTTGAATGCAGGTTGAATCCGGCTTGACCCAAGGTTGGCCCCAGGTTGAGCCATCATTGCCCCCAGGTTGACCCCGGGTTGGCCCCAGGTGACCGTGCTCGTTTTCAGCGTTTGAAGCTTCAATACGATGAACCACTTTCAAACTTTGCTCTCAATTTCAACTTGCGCCGCTGCACCAAGCCGCAGCCCAAGTCACAACCCAAGTCACAGCCCACGACGGCCGCGGCGCCCGCGTCCGTGTCGCCGCCGGTCGCCCTCGACGCTGATCCGGCGGCCGGAGGTAGCAAGAAACTCGTGCTGGTTGTGGAGGCAGGGCCTTTCAGACATTACTCGCCACGTCATCCATCGCATTTTGAACCCTCGCTGCTGGCCGCGTCATGGGCCGTCATTCAGCTCAAGAAACGAGGGTTCAATATGGGATGGATGACGTGGGAAGCAATATCCGCCAGACCCTAGAGCAAGGATAATCCGACGAGTCAGAAGATCATCCAGCGGCTGCTCGAGCGGGCAGGGCTTAGTACATATTGCTCGCCACGACTCGCAACGCATTTTGGACCCACATGAGTCCAGGAACAAGAAGGCTACAAAGAGACACATCCCTGTGTATAATAATGAGTCACCAGGGTTTCGCTCTGTCCCCCGGGAGCCCTCGTTTCTGGATTTATTTGGCATCCGATGACGCGGTAAGCAATATCTTGCAGGCTCTACGAGCGGGAGGGGCTGCAAGTGGACCTGGCGGAGAACGGAGAGGAGGCGGTGGCGATGGCGATGAAGACACCGTACCATGCCATCGTCATGGACTGCGACATGCCCCTGAAGGCGGGGGGGTGTGAGCACAGGCACTTGACCGACGTTGAATCTCTCTCCTCCTTATTCTCCTTCTCCTCCTCCTCATCCTGCTGCTGCTCCTCCTCCTCGTCGTCGTCGTCCTCCTTCTCCTCCTCCTCCTCATGCTCCTCCTCATTCTCCTCCTCGTCGTCGTCGTCGTCCTCCTTCTCCTCCTCCTCCTCATGCTCCTCCTCATGCTCCTCCTCGTCGTCGTCGTCGTCCTCCTTCTCCTCCTCCTCCTCATGCTCCTCCTCATTCTCCTCCTCGTCGTCGTCGTCCTCCTTCTCCTCCTCCTCCTCCTCCTCCTCCTCCTCCTCCTCCTCCTCCTCCGCCTCCTCGTCCTCCCCCTCCTCCTCCTCCTCCTGCTACTCCTCCTTCACCTCCTCGTCCTCCCACCCCTGCTCCTCGTCCTCCTCCTCTTCCTCCGCCACCTCCTCTTCCTCTCCCACCTCCTGCTCCTCCTCCTCCGCGCGTCTATATGGGCATTCACCCAGGAGGCAGGTCATGTTCTGATCTTGGATCAAGTGCTGGTTCACAATGACCCTCCTACAAGGACGGGTGGCAGGCGACCCGCGAGATCCGCGACTGGGAGGCCAGCCACGGCGGGCACGGCAGGGCCTGGCAGCTGTTACCCGCCACGTCATTCAATGCATTGTGAACAATCGTTTCTCGAGTTGAATGTCACTTGCAGAGCAATATCTGCCAGGATTCTATGGGACTCTGGCCCCTGTGTCGTAAAAATCACACCATACGGCAGTCCAAATGGCCTGCTTGGTATGGCGCAAGGACAGAGATCTGGTATCGACAGCGACATTTCGTCCCATCGCTGACCGGATTCGGCCGCGTGAAAGTAGTTTCCACACATGGGACCGACCGACCAAAACGCGTTTTCCTTACAAAACGGGGGCCTGAGTCCCGTAGTCAGTGCCTGCCGCTTCATCAGCACTCATTTTGAAGCCTCGATTCTTCAGTTGGATGGCACCTGATGTGGCGACCAACGGCAACATCTGCCAGGCCCTACTGCACGGCGGCAAGCGGTTGTCCATCCTTGCCGCCACCGCCAACGCTATGATCGGCGACCGCGAGCGCTGCCTCAACTCCGGCATGGCCTGCCAGATGACACCTGCCAGATAACGTCATCATCCACATCGTAGACACTCGTTTATTGAGTTGAATGGAATCACATGACGCACGGGCATCACGGCGACAGCCTGGTGCCTCCTCATACACGTGGAAGCGTCTCCCTCTCACGGGAGGCAGGGTGAAAGCCTGGTGCCTCCTTATACACGCGGAAGCATCTCTCTCTCGCTCTCTCCTCTGGAAGCACATGACGTGGCGAGCCTTGCTTGCTAGGCCTTAAACGCCGGAATGGATGGGTACCTGACTAAGCCCGTGCAGCGCAAGTCGCTGCTCCAAATGATCGGCTTCTGGTAGGACCTCACAAATATTGGTGTGGGTTCGGTTTTTCGCAATGTCGTATTTTGAAGGCTACTGTGTACTGTCAGCGTGAATCCACACTGCTCGCCTCTTCATCGAATCACATTTGAACCCTCTTGTCTTGAAATATGTGGCATCCTATGACGTGACGAGCAATATTTGCCCAGCATTTCCCGCCACTTCATGGAAACGCATTTGAACCCTCGTGTCTTTAATTATGTGGCATCCTATGACGTGACCAGCAATACCTGCCCGGCATTGCCCGCCACTTCATCGAGACGCATTGAAACCCTTGTGTCTTGAGTTAACTGACAGTCTATGACGTGGCGAGCCATGTTTGCTAGGCCCTAGCTTCTGGATCTGCAAACGCGACGATTGCTCTCCCGAGGACCTCCCGATGGCGATGCGCGGATACGATCCGTCACGGGAAAGCTCCGACGGCCGCAGCCGAGCCCTGGCGTCTAGCACGCCGCCCCCGACGCCGGATGTGGCTCCATTACAGACTGCCGCCTCCGCCCCCGCCGCCGTCCTCCCCCGCCCCCTCCCCGATGACCCCGCCCCCTCCCCCGCCGCTGCCGCCGCCGCCGCCGCCGCCGCGCCCGCGCCCAGACTCAGCCAGGGGGGGCTGGCCTCCTCCCGATCCTCGTCGGCCCGCCGTGCACTCGCCCTAGAGAAGGTGGGGAGGTGGCGTGGTGCAGGGTTAAACCAGTCGATACTCGTGCTGAAACCGCCTGGCATCAGCTCTTGAAACTGAAATACGACGAATTGCTTTCAAGCTTCGCTTTCAATTTCAACTTGGGCTGCTACAACAAGGAGCCCATTCCTTTTGTGATGCAGCGACGGATGTCATCACCAGGAAGGCCGTCACAATCGAGGGCTATGGTAGGGCGGTACAGGTTGAACCGAACACACCCGCGTTGAAAGCGCCTGGAACTAAGCGCTTGAACCTATATGACAAAGTGCCTGGAACGCTGGAAGTGTAAAATACAATGAAATGAAATGAAATGAAATGAAATGAAATGAAATGAAATGAAATGAAATGAAATGAAATGAAATGAAATGAAATGAAATGAAATGAAATGAAATGAAATGAAATGAAATGAAATGAAATGAATTTGTGTGACCAATCACATTCTCGGAATGGTAGTGAGAATCTTCATCTCTCGCCCGTGATTGGTAGAATCAATTCGCTCCATTCACATCAGTTTACACTTCCAGGCACTTCTGTCATACCATGATGAACTGCTTCATAGATTTCATTTCAAATTCAACTTGCGCCGTTACGTGACGGGGACTTTAGGGCAGCAGTTCCAGGTAGGGCAGTGCAGGTTGACCCTATGAAATTCATGTTGAACGGTCCTGGCGCCAAGCGCTTGAAAGTGAAATGTGATACACTCCTTTCAAGTTTGCTTCCAAATACAGCTTGCGCCGCTATATCCAGGCTGCCAGCAACTCGCCCTCGTCAAGCACCGCGTCCACCTTCCACTCCTTGGCGTCGTTCTCCGCGATCGAACACGTAATGTACGGCCGTGGAGGTTGACCCTATGAAGACCACATTGAAAGTGCCTGAATCAAAGCGCTTGAAATTAGAACATGAGAAACTGCTTTCAAACTTTGCGCTCAATAGGCCGATTTTGTTCGGTGTATCGGCCGATGTCGGTGTATCGTGCGCCAAGGCTTTGCATGCAACTCTGTATGGGCATTCAATCTGCTGCGGCTTTCCCGCGCTGAGCGCTGACGCTTTACATGCAATTCCTTATGGGTATTTCACCTGGCGATTTACCGAAACCGCCCTGTTTCAACTTGCGCTCCTACATCGAGGTGCGACGCGGCGAGCGGGGCGGGCGGGTCGAAGCCGAAGGATGGGCCGTTCGTGCTGTTGGTGGCCCATAACGCGACCGAGCGGATGCTGCTCACGCACATGTGCCAGGCAAGGCGGTCATTGAGAATCGCACTTGCCCGACGTCGTTGAATCTCCTCCTCCTCCAACTCTTCTTCCTCCTCCTCCTCCTCCTCCTCCTCCTTCTCCTCCTTCTCCTCCTCCTCCTCCTCCTCCTCCTCCTTCTCCTCCTTCTCCTCCTCCTCCACCTACTCCTCCTCCTCCTCCCCCTCCTCCTCCTCCTCCTCCTGACCTCCCAATCCGCTTTCTCATCCTCCTCCTCCTCATCCTGAACCAGATTTCCTTGACTTACATGGCATCCTATATGACGTGGCGAGCAATATCTGCGAGGCCCTGTTGCCAGCTGGAGGGGTGCCAGGTGCACACCGCCACGACCGGCCGCGAGGCAGGGGCTTACAATCGTCCACTTTTCAGCCCAACATAAGCGCTTTTTGTGGGCTACACGCGTCCAATTTTCGGCTTGACTCGAGCGCTTTTTGTGGGCTATACCGGGAAGTGTCATTGGCAAAAGCTTATTACGTTAAGCTGAAAGTGGACGCTTGCTGTGGCTCAAGTGACCAAACACGGCTGAGGTTGAGCTGAGAAGTGGATGAGTGTAAGCCCCTGCCGCGAGGCCCTGGAGCTTGTCGCCGCCAACGTGCACCTGTATTCCCTCTGCCTGATTGACGCGGTGTTGCCCGACATCGATCCCCCGCTGCTTTTCTCCCGCATATCAGAGATCGCCGTCCTCGCGGGCCCCGCGCAGACGAACGACGCCCGCCGCTTGCCGCTCGTCCTCATGGCCTCCGCTGAAGGCATGGCGGTGCAGGTTGGCCCCGGCTTGAGCGCGTCTGGTTTGAACCATCTCCTCCTCCACCTCTTTCTCCTCCTCCTCGTCCTCCTCCTCCTTCTCCTCCTCGTCCTCCTCCTCCTTCTCCTCCTCCTCCTCCTCCTCCTCCTCCTCCTCCTGCTCCACCTATGCCTCCTCCTTCTCCTCCTTCTCCTCCTTCTCCGCCTCCTCTTCCTCCTCCTCCTCCTCCTCCTTTTCCTCCTCATCCGCCTGCTCCACTTTAACCTGTCATATGATGAAGCGCTCTCAAACTTCGCTTACAATTTCAACTTGTGCCATTACATGAAGGGAACCTTTTCCCGGCGCGCGGCTCAGCAACCCCAGCACCCAGCACATCAGCTCATAATCGTGCGCGGCGCGGATCCAAGGTAGTTGAAATGGGTGGAGATGATCTGCTGGTGAAGCCCGTGGCGCGTGCGTCGCTGTGCGCCTTGGTGGCACGCACCAAAGTCAAGGTGCCGGCGGCGCCCCCCGTGTGGGGAAGTGGGAGACTCCTGTATGCAGTAGGGACTGATGGATAGTGCTCGCCACGTCATCGGATGCCATTTTACTCCAGAAACGAAGGTTCACAACGAATTTTATGACGTGGCGAGTACTATTCATCAGTCTCTAGTGCGTGGAGGACTCCATTCCTAATCAGAAGATCGTCAAGCGCATGCTCGAGCGCGCGGCAGGGGGGGTGTTGAGAACAAGCAGTGAACCGACGTTGAATCGACGCACCAGGGCCGCACGTCCGTATGAGCACTCACCCTGAAGGTGAGTAATCCTCCGATATCGGTCGAGTGCTTGTTGTCAATGACCCTCCTGCGTGGGCGCGCAGTGCACGGTGGTAGAGAACGGCAAGGCGGCGGTGGAGGCAGGGCCAGACAGATAATACCTGCCACGTCATCCTCCACATTGTAGACCTTCGTTGCTTGAGTTGAATAGCATCACATGACGTGGCGATCAGTATTTGTCAGGCCCGGCGGAGGAGGCGGCGCTGCACGCATCCCCGCCATTCGACTGCATCCTCATGGACTGCAACATGCCCATCTGCGACGGCTGGGAGGCCACGCGGGAGATCCAGAAGGTGATGGGCAGGGGCTTACACTCGTCCTCTTCTCATCTCAACCTGAGCGGTTTCTGACACTCAACACATCCCCAAAACGCCTAAACAGCCCCTTCACCCCCGCCTGTAGCACTCCATAAACACCCTTTAAACACCCCTTGTCCAACCAACAGGGCTTATGATGAGCTGACAGGTGGACGAGTGTAAGCCCCTGGTGATGGGGCACAAGACTCCTATCATTGGGGTCACGGCCAACGCGATGAAAGGCGACCGCGAGATCTGCATCGCGGCTGGGATGGACGACTACGTCCCCAAGCCAGTCAAGGTGAGGAGGTGAAAGGCTGGTGAAAGTTTAAGGGTTTAGGGTTTAGCTTTAACCCTAAACCCTAAACCTTGTAAGTTGACACTGTTGTTGACAGCTTCTGGTTCCAGTGATTGACACCAAAATGCAATATGATAGTACTGGTTTCAAGTTCTGCTTTCAGTTTCAACTTGCAACCCTACGTGAAGCTGGAGCTGCTGCTGGACGTGATCGACAAGTGGATCTCCCACAGCCGCGGGTGCGACCGCGACGCCTTGGCAGGGGGGTGATTGAGAACAAGCACTCGACCGACGTTGAACGGACGAGCCAGGTCTGCGCGTCTGTATGACAAAACAGGTGAAGCTGTTACCAACATCGACCGATGTCGATCGTTTTGAATCGACCAATAAAAACCAATAACGACCGATATTTGGTCAATATTGGTCGATAGTCATATGAGCATACACCCTGATGATAAATCATGCTCCGGTTTAGGTCGAGCGAGGGCCTGGTCTCAATGACCCTTTCTTTTGGATGCTCTGGCCGATGACGTGGATGCACAGGTGGACGCCGCGGGCAGGGGCTTACACTCGTCCACTTTCCGGCTCAACCTGAGCCATTCCTGACGCAAAATACACCCTGCACACCCTCTAATGCCCCCTGATGCCCCATAATGCCCCCTAATATCTCCTGGACACCCCCTACGCACCCCCTAAATGCAATTCCTATCCCACAGGAAGCGCTTACATTGAGCTGGAAAGTGAACGAGTGTAAGCCCCTGGCCGCGGGCCGCCGGATGAGCGCGAGCGCGGGTGGCCGCATGAGTCGTACACGCAGCGGAAGCAGCGGGGTGCCGCGCCTGCTGACGTTGCCGGCGCCGTCCGCGCAGCCGCTGGACATGCTGACGTCGCTGCAACAGGTGGGGGGCGACCGGGAGTTTATTCTCGAACAATGAGTGTGCCGGTATTCGCCACATCAATGCACCACCCAGTGTGCTAGTGCTCGCCACGTCATCAACTTCATCCAGACCATCGTTTTGAGTAAATTGCAGTCATATAATGTGGCGAGCAGTGTTTGCGTGCCGCTACCAATCGGTGGGAGGCGACTGGGAGTTCGTCCTCGACCTGATGGAGGGGTACTGTGCCAGCGCGGCAGATCAGGTGAAGAAGTGCCGGCAGGGCCACGTCATCGACACACATGTTGAACCCTCGCGTCTTGAGCTAAACGGCATCCTGTCACGTGGCGAGTGTATGGCATCCTATGACGTGTCGATCACATGGCATCCTATCACCTATCACGTGGCGAGCGTATGACATTCTATGAGGTGGCGAGCATATGGCATCCTACGACGTGGTGATCAGTATCTACCGGACCCTAGGTGCCGGCGCGCCGCGCCCAACGCGGACACCGGGGTGCTCAGCTTCGAGGGGCACTCGATGAAGGGCGGTGCGGCGGTGTGCTTCGCACTGGAGCTTGCCGGGGCATGCTCCCGCCTCGAGGACCAGGCCAAGGCGGGGCGGTGCAGGTTCACCCCGTGTTGAAAGAGACAGGGGCATGCAGAGGGGAGGCACCAGGCTTTCGCCCTGGCCCCTGCCCGTGTTGACTCCAGGTTGATGCCGGGTTGACCACGAGCTGTACCGCGCTTGATTTAAGCTCTTGGAGCTAAGATATGGTGAACCGCTTTCAAACTTCGCTTTCAATTGCAAGCTGCGGCACTACCCCAAGGGGCGTGTGCCGCGCGAGGCGGATGCGCCAGAGGTGGACTGGGCGGTGCTGGTGGAGGCCGTCGCCGAGGCGCTGGGGAAACTGGACCACTACGTCAAGGCAAGGCCTGGCATACATCGCTCGCCACGTTATACTGTGTCATTCAACGCAAACGGCCACGGTCTGGCATATTGCTCGCCGCGTCATAGTATGTCGTTTAGCTCAAGCGGCACGGGGGCCAGGGCGAAAGCCAGGCACCTTCTTCTGCACGCGGCAGCGTCTGTCTGTCTCTCTCTCTTTATTTCTCACTATGTCTACTCTAAGTCAAGCGGCGAGGGATCAATATTCGGTGGATGACGTGGCGAGCACAATCTGCCTGGCACTATGTCGCGGCTGTCGGGACGTTGCACACGCTTCCCTTCCACAAGCTGAGGAACCTGGCCCAGACCGATGACGTCGTCGCCTCGCTCTCTGCCCTGCTCGAGGCAGAGGGGTTATTGAGAACATGCAATCCACCGTTGAATATCCTCCTCCCCTGCATGCTCTCTGCTCCGTTTGGATGCTCGTTCTTAATGACACTCCTTCCAATTGGCGGGCGTGACAGGGGGGATGTTGAGCGGAAGCACTCGACCGACGTTGAATTTCCTCGTCCACCTCTGTGCGTTTGCATGAGCATCAACGTTGAACGTAAGATGTGATCCGATCTCGGTTGAGTGCTTGTTCTCAATGACCCTTCCACCAGGCCGCCGTGACAGCATACGTCGCCGCGCACACCGCCGTCACCCATGGTGGGCAGGACACCGTGGACGTGGCCGCGGCCGTGTCGGCGCTCGACGCCGCCGCCGCCGCCGCCGAGGCTGTCTCCGCGGTAGGGCTCGCTTGTCAGGTCATCGACATACACGTTGAACCCTCATTTCTTGAATTAAATGGCATGCTATGACGTGACGGGCAATACATGCGATGCCCATCGGCCGCCACGTCACCCACCGCATATTCGACCCTTGTTTCTTGAGTTTAATGGCATTCTATGACGCGGCGAGCAATATATGTCCGGCGCTACTCCGCGGTGGCTCTGGCGCGGTACATGCGGAAGCTGTGCCGGCACCTGCCCGATATGGCAAAGGATAAGGAGACGACTGAGGCTGAGCAGATGTTGGGCGAGTTGCGACTGGCCATCGAGTCCCTCGCCGCGGAACTCGTCATCATTCTCGGCGAGGCCTGTCAGATGTTGCTCGCCACTTCAGAAGATGCCGATTTACTCAAGAAATGTGGATGACGTGGCACGCATTATCTGCGAGGCCCTAGTTATCGGCGAGAAGATGCCAGACTTCGACAAACTGCTCATTGCGCCGAAACCAGTCGACACGTCGGTAGGGCCTGGCAGATACTGCAAAATCAATTCTACACATTCCCAGCCCTCATTTCTTGAGTTAGATGACACCCTGTGATGTTCTTTGCATTTCCTGCCCGGCCCTGCATGTTGGTGCCCGCGTGGGTGAGCGAGCCCATTTGCGACTACCCGGTGCTGATGGATAACGCGGGTGACGATCACGACTTTGTCATGGCGCTGCTCCGCAACTTCCAGGCGCGGCCTTGCGCTCGTGCGCCCTCCGGCTCAACTTGAGACGATTTGTCCCTAAGTTAGACCTAAGATTACTCAAGTTAGTACAACGTGAACCTCGCAGGTGCTTAACTTGAGCTGTCTTGAGTTGAGTGCTTGAGTTGAGTGCTTGAGTTGAGCTGTCGTGAGGCTGTGCTACTAGGACACACTGGGACAACACCTTACGGGCTTTGCCGCCGCCGCGGACGCCAAGAGCCTGCACCAGCAGGTTAGCCCATAAACTTGCATCTACCATTCCATCAACCTGAAACGGCCATCCTATCAACCCGAGCCTACCAGTCCATATCGACCCGAGCCTAGCATCCCATCAACCCGAAACTGCCATCCTGTCAACCTGAGCGTACCATCCCATATCAACCTGAACCTAGCGTCCTATCAACCCGAAACTGCCATCCTATCTACCGGAGCCTACCATCCCATATCAATCCGACCTAGCATCCTATCAACCCGAACCTAGCATCCTATCAACCGGAACCTAATACACCCTTCACTTCAACCTCCAGGTGTTCTTTGCGCAAAGCCTGCACGGTGCCGCGGTCAGCATGTGCGTGCCCCGGGCAGGACGGTGCAGGTTGAAACCAGCTAACACCCGAGTTGAAAGCGCGTTGGTTTCATAAATAGGGGAGCCCCCCTATGGACTGTCATTTCCTCACTCTAATAAATGGGGGAGGCCCCCTATGGACCATTAAGCGCTTGAAACTGAAATCCGACAAAACCGGTTTCAAACCGTGATTTCAGTATCAACTTGCGCCGCTACACCTGGGTGGTGGCCGTCATCGCTTATTTCGTCGCCGCCGCTAACAAGGCGAACGACAAAGAGGTAATCCCTAAACCCTAAATTCTAAACCCTAAATCCTAAAACCTAGGAAGGCGACGAATGACACAAAGGTATAACCATCCACATCAACCCACCATCCCATCATCATGGACTCACCAGTGCGAAACAGGGAGAGGCGCTTCCGCGTGTATCAGGAGGCACCAGGCTTACGCCCTGACCTCCGTCTTCTGCCCGTGCACCTGCCATTCTATCAACCTGAACCTAACTTCAAATCCGCGTGAACCTCCACGCGCACGCAGGCTGTGGAGGAGTCGCTCCGCCACCTCCGCGCCGCAGTCGACGAGCTCGTAGGCAGGGGCTTACACTCGTCCACATTTCAGCTCAACTGAAGCGCTTTCTGTGGGATAGGGGGTGCGTTTGAAGGTTGTTTAAGGTGTAGTCAGGAGGTGCCAGGGGCTATTAAAGGTGCATTTTGTGTCAGAAACGGTTCAGGTTGAGTAGAAGAGTGGACGAGTGTAAGCCCCTGCTCGTAGGGTTCCTACGCGCGCTCGAGAACGGTAGGGCAATGACGTGCCGAGCAATATCTGCCAGGCCCATTGCCCGCCACGTCATCCTCAACACTTTGAACTCCCGTTTGTTGTGTCAAACGGCACAGGGGCCAGGGCGGAAGCCTGGTGCCTCCTTATACCCTCTGAGGCAAATGGCACCTAGTGCCTGGTCTGTTGGTGACACGGGATCTTAACTTGTAGTACCGGCCAAATCACCAAAGCACATCTGAATTTGGGCCAGATCACCAAGCTCCACCGTACTTGTGCAAGTACGAGGTACTTGTGTAAGTACGGCTGAACAGACCCGGCACTTGTGACGTGTCGAGCAATGTCTCTGTATCTGCCAGGCCCTAGAGAACGGCGTGCCGCCGTCGCACGCCATGATGCGGCAGGAGGGCGCCATCCTCAACACGGGGTCGGCCGTGGACCTCGCTGCCGCGGGGGTACTGGACGGGGCGGACAGTGCCACGAATTCCCCCACGGTAAGGCGGTGCAGGTTGGCTGAAGGTTGACACAAGGTTGACCCCGGCTTGACCGACCGCGCTTGATTTCCACGCTAAAACATAATGCTTTGCTTTCAATTTCAAGTTGCGGCGCTACACCAAGGTGCCTAGGGCTGTGCCTGGCATCAACTCGGCGGTGAAGCGGAAGGCAAGCAGGGAGCTCGGCTTCCTGCGCTCCCTGCCCCCGCTGGTGCCGGCGTGCCCCCGCCTGGTGGCGGCGGCGGCGGCGGCGGCTCTCTTCGCCGCTGGCGCCTTGCGGGGCCGCTGACGTGGCCAGTAGGGGCGTGCCAGGTGGCGGGAGGGCCAGTGGTGGCTTGACAGGTGGCGTGGCGGCCCAGTAGGGGCGTGCCTGGTGGCGGGGCGACCAATAGGGTGTAACAGGCGGTCTTCTTTAGCTCGTTGCCCCCGCTGGTGCCCGCGTGCCCCCGCCTGGTGGCGGTGTCGGCAGCGGCGGCTCTGTTCGCCGCCAGTGCCTTGCGGGGCCGGTAACGATAATGGCGGCGCAGGCGGAGGCGAAGGCTTTCATTATACATATTTGCAGAATTTAGCCCTTGATGGCCGCTTCACATACTTAGGGCCTGTCCGCTTGAGATGGTGGATTGGGTTGGATAATGCTCACCATGTGAGTGACTTGGCTCGATGAAAGAAAGTAAAAAATCAAATTATATTAAGACCAATCTGCTAGGGCTACTGTGACTTACAGTAATTATGCTAGAGATCAGTTTAGACGCACCCACTGCGTACCAGTAGCTCTACTTCAGCAACAATGCTATTATTCTAGAATTTAATGTTATTTATATCAATCAGCAATCCATCCGTGCTCAATGCGGCGGACCGAACTGTAGCTGCATCCACATAGCGGGGTTGATGGCTGGAAGGGGCGGCAGGGGTATGCACGCACGCCAATAAGCGACGGTCGTGTCGGTCAAAGTGTCGGTTTCAACTCAACAACGAATGCGAAAGTCTGAAGAAGGTGCTGGACAGGGCCTTACACTCGTTCCCATTTCAGCTCAACTTGAGCGCTTCCGTCCACCGTACAACCCAACCGATCTCATGAATGCGCCCGGAGTTACTCAACTTGAGCTGTAACGTAAACCAGCGTAAGCCCCTGGCTGCTGGAGGATGACACTCAAGACGGTTCGACGTTCTCGACAACCTGGCTGCGAGTGACGGCGACGCCGTCGACAAAAGCAAAAACCTTCCGTCACGAGGGATTCCCGGGCGGTTCCTCAGCCTAGTACTAATCTCGCCCAACATTGCTTGAGTCCGATGTTCTAATGGGTATCGCTATATTCAAGGTGGTATGAACG
>Ga0307489_10000864_pt1 | contig 19298 bp, 38 predicted proteins | sample SB12metaG_FD_202247 | JGI IMG/M metagenome (GOLD analysis project Ga0307489, IMG submission 202247) | Sea-ice brine microbial communities from Beaufort Sea near Barrow, Alaska, United States - SB 1.2 | ecosystem: Environmental > Aquatic > Marine > Coastal | place: USA: Alaska | collected...
ATTTCAAGTCGTCGCCTCCGCTAGCTGTCAAACGGCCTCTGATTGGCCAATATCAAATCGGTCATTTCATTGAGCGGTCTCATTGGCCAATTGAATGCATTTGGGGGAGTCAAACATATAACCAACTTTATGCATTTTTAGGTTAAAAAGTCATTTTACTCCCCCCTTCCATTGCTGCGCTACGCGCCAACTTGCCAGCTGTGACAATGGAGCGCTGAGCGCCAACAACACGCGAGGCCGTTTTCGGCGCCAGTTTTCTTTGGTCTTTGGAGGAGAAACGTTTTCCATCCTCACTCTGCCGCCCCATCCCCCGGCCGTCGCCCCCCCGCGCCCCGCTTCGTCACGATGCGTACCCGCATCGCGTGCTACTTCGACGTCCCGCGGGACGATAACCAGGCGGACTATGCCAACTACGTCGACGTGCGTCCCGCCCCCCACCGAACTCAAATTCATCTAAAAGCCAAATACGAGACAAGCGTTTTTTTATTCGGCGCGGAGAGGGAGTGCCGCGCGCGCGGGAGCGAGTCTGACGGCAGGATACAACGCGCACCGCCGCGGTTCCCACCAGATGTGATGGTAACGCGGCCGAACTTTACCTGCTGGGCGCCAGTTGCCGTGCGGGCGCGGCAGTGCAAGCGATGAGGCAGTGAAATGCGCTCGCTCGCTTCCCCCTCACCTCCCCGCCTCCCCGCCTCCTTCGACAACCATCCACCTCACAGCTCGCCCCCCGCCCCGCCACCCCGCCGCCCGCTACCAACCGCAAGCCCCCCCACTCACGCGGTTACTCTACCCTTAGCTCTCCCCCCGTCCTGCCCACCCGCTCCCCCCACCCTCCGTGCCACCTCACGCCATCCCTCACTGATGTCTCACTGACTCTTTGTTTCTCTCCACGCCATCGCCTACAGATTGACCTGAAACCCACAGACAGCAAGAACGACCTGAAGAAGAAGGTGGCCAAGCGCGTGCAGATCCCGTTCGAGCGCCTAAAGATGCGCCTCGGGCCCTTCAACGAGGTGCACATGTTCGATAAGGAAGGCAGGGCGTGGTGACGGAGACTCTATTCATATCAACCCACGTCTACGTGACGAGCACCAGACACTATGCAGTACAGGACATGGCGAGCACAGGTCGCTACTATTACGCTGCGCCAAGCCAGGGAGGCGGACACGGTGAGTGGGTACAGATCAGTCAGGACGCCGTGTCAGGCCAGGGAGGAGGATGCGGCAAGTGTGTACAGGTACAATGTGCGCAAACAGTCAGGACGCTGGCGTCAGGCCGAAGACAAGGATGCGGCGAGTGTGTCCAGGTAAACGAGGTATGTCCGTGACCATGTGCTCATATTGTACCAGTGCACATCGGACCCTGCCGCGCGGTCCGATCAAGGTGTCGTCATCGGGGCACACGGTGGCGATGAAGGACCCGCGGCTGCCCAACGCCACCAAGTGGAACCACTTCGGTGCCGCGGACCACGAGCTGCCCGAGTGGACGCCGGTGAGGCTCATTGTGTACGTGTGCACATTCGCCTCCTCCTCAGCCCAGTATCGGCTGACTGTCTGCACATGGCGTACTTGTACAGACGCACTGCTCCTTGGCCTAGTAACATCTGACGGTGTGCTCATGGTGTGTGTACCTGGACACAACTGCCCCTTTCATAAAGACTTAGGATTGAGGGCCGGCCTACCACGCTCAAACTACGGCAGCATACTATGACAAACAGCCGAAAGCTGTAAATTTTCGGCCCTTGCTCAAAGAATTCAACTCAAGATTCTTGAGTCAAAAGACGCCATATCTCGCCGGATGATTGATATGGCTTCTTTTGACTCAAGAATCTTGAGTTGAATTATTTGAGCAAGGGCCGAAAATTTATAGCTTTCGGCTGTTTGTCATAGCTCGTGCGCTTCAGACACTAAGCAACTGCCTGTGCTATGTACCGGGCCACACTAGTACAGGCCATATTGGTACACCTATGAGCAAACAGTCTATACAGTGACTCACGAACTCCCAGTGCTGTGTACCGGGCCTTGCACGTGGGAGGGGATGGGGTACGACCCGCGCTCCGACTGGAAGCAAACCTGGGAGGACATCGAGAAGTTCTAAGCGAAGGCGTCGGTCTGGCAGAGTGCGGGAGCATTCAGTGCAGTCGAGCTCGGTGTTAACGACGAGACGCGCCACGCGAGGCCATAGCCGCCGCGCTGTAACACGACTGGGAGCAAATCTGGGAGGACGTCGAGTGGTTTCAAGCGAGAGCGGTAGTCGCGAAAAAAAGTAAATTAATGCAACCTGTCCCCGTTAGCCCGTCTAACCGTAAACCAAATTATTGCAGCATTCGCTGAACAAAAACTATAAATTAAGAAAAGAAGCATTTGAAATAGAGGCGTCTCGATTCTCGGCCCAAGCAAAGCAACGCGTCGGTCGCGAACGTGATTAAGTGCAGTCATGTGTTATCACCGTAAATTATTACAAGCGAAAACAATATTGTGAAACAGAGGCGCCTCAGCATAAGCAGAAGCAACAGCGATTAGCGCTATCCTTAGAAGACGAAACCATCCTTCCTTGGCAACATCACTGCATCCATTCCCTCACCCTCTCCATCTCTCATCCACTCTCCATCTCTCGCAAACCGCGTTCCCTCTCGTAATATGGATAATCGCCGCTCACCCAAAAAATCGCATTTTGTTTCAACTAACGTTCATCAAGCCCCAGGCACTCACACTGCATTACACCGACCCCACCCATGAGCATACACCGACCTCCCCCCCCGGGCACTCTCAAGAGCATAACACACGAACCCCAACCACCAGTAAATTTTCGCTTACGCCATGGCCTTCTGAAGCGCCGCCTGTTTCCCCGCGGTGAGCCCGCCCCACGCGCGCGCCAAAGTCTCCGCCGGAAGAGAAGTCTGCATCTGCATGAGCAACGCCTTCATCTTCGCCGCACCCTCCTCGGACACCAGCGCCACCTTGTCGCTTCCTCCCGCCGTGGGCATCACCGTCACGCAGGGCCTGGCACTCGACCGTACTGTGCTGAGAGAGAGGGAGGGACGCTTCCGCGTGTAAAGGAGGCATCAGGCTTCCGCCCTGCCCCCCGTGAGAGATAGACGCTTCTGCGTGTATGAGGAGGTACTAGGCTTTTGCCCTGGCCCCTGTGACAGTGCTGGGAAGGGGACGCTGTGGCCAGGCCAGGGAGGAGGACGCAGCGAGTGCGTGTGGCTGCGCTGGTAAACGATGAGCAACCAGTCAGGGAACGAGTGGCCTGGCCCGGGAGGAGGATGCGGCGAGTGTGCAAGAGCACACTGGAATACTACAAGCACACTGTCAGATTGAGCCGATAAGAGGACGCCGTGGGCAGGCCCCACCTCAGCGAACACGTACACCACACGCGCCAAGTGCTCCTGGTTGGCACCCAGGAGGTGCGGGTCGTTAGCCTCGAGCAAACGCACCAGCTGATCGTGCACCAACCGCGCCTCCACATGGTCCTCCAAATAGGGCCTGGCAGATGCTGCTCGCCACGTCGTTATTTTTTGTATAACGTTCATCGAGCCCCACGGCGCTTCACATGGTGAGCTTAACCAACCCGCTCCGCAATTTCAAGCTGCTCGCCACGTCAAGGATGTCATTCAACTGGAGGAACGAGGCTTCGAAATGCGTCGGATGACGTTGCAGGCAATGTGGCGAGCACAGGTACGCTGTGTGGTGGATGTTGTGGCGAGCAACAGTGCACTGTGGAGAACGAAGAGACATGCACCGTTACAATGTGCAACAACTGCCAGGCCCTGCCTCGTATATCGGAAGCTGCGCCAGCCACTGCGGCACCACGGCCTCGGGGCTGGGCATGGCTTGACGCTGGAACTCGCACATCTTACCCAGGGAGCTGATGGCGTTCTCCGTGGCGTTGATGTTGTCCTCCTCGCGCGCGCCGGCCGCCTGGATCACTGCGGCCAGCGCCTGCAGGGCACCTGGGACGTGCGGCACAAAGTTCTGCCCCAGCTGCTGGGCGCACACACCCACGCCGCGTGCTATGGTCTAACACTCGTTCCTAGCTGGACTTGAGCATCTTTCCAAAGATAGCGGAACTTGAGTAACTCCCGTGGTAGCTTTACTTGAGTATCTTTGAGATGTGGTAACTCACATCATCCAACTTCGAGGTATCAAGTTACGATAAGGTAAGGAGCTCCAGGGAGGAAACAGCATCCAGTTCAGGCCCCGCAGAACCATGTTTCGCGGAAAACATATCGAGTTTAAGGCCCTGCCGTACACCGCCGCCTGCCGCACATCACAGTCAGAGTCCGTGCAGCCCGCGATGCACGGGCCGATGAACCCGTCCAGGTACTTGAGGCTGCCGCCGCCGTCCGACGCGTGCTCAATGATGTCGTCAAACACGCAGATGGCGATCCGCCGCTCCTCCTGCACCCAGGGTCTCACTCAAGTGTTTTCTTCCAGCCTAACTTTGAGTAACTTCTGGATATCAAGGGGGAGAGAGGAGAGAGGAGAGAAGAGACAGAGAGGAGGGAGGAGAGAGGAGAGTGGAGAGCGGAGAGAGGAGAAAGAGAGGAGAGAGGAGAGAAGAGAAGAGACAAGAGAGAGATAGGGGAGAGAGGAGAGAGGAGAGGGGAGAGGAGGGAGAGGAGAGGAGAGATATGAGAAATGAGGATAGGAGGGAAATGAGGAGGGAGGAGAGAGGAGAGAGGAGCGAGATGAAAGAGAGGAGAGAGGAGAGAGGCGGGAGAGGAGCGAGAGGGGAGATATAATGATGAGTAGTTAGAGAGCTGAGTACTTATGTAGTTCCCTGCCGGCGAGCGCGTGGGGTTGAGCATGGGCGCAACGTACTGCACCAGCAGGGGCTCCAGGGTGGGCAGAATGGCGGAGTGGAACGACTTGAGCAGGCTGCCCACACCCAGGGTACCAGTTCACATCATGCTCGCCACGTTATCGTCAATTGCCGGTACACATCACAGGGGTTTAGGGCACAGGGCACCGGTACACATCATGCTCGCTGCGTGAAAGGGTGGCACTCATAGGGTACCGGTATACATCATAGGGTACCGGTACTTTATGCATTACAGGGTACCGGTACGCATAATTGTTGACTGGTCCCTGCCCACGCACTCGGCGAACTGGTCGAACACCTCGCAAAAGGGTCGTCGAGAACAAGCACACGAACCGAGGTCGGAGCCTGATGTACCATCAGTGTGGATGCTCATACGGACACGCAGAGGAGGAGGAGGACGAGGAGGAGGAGATTCAACGTCGGTCGAGTGCTCGCTCTCAATAACCCCCCTGCCTCGTCCTCTGCCGCCTGCTCGTCCTTGAGCGCCTCCATCTCCTCCCCGTCGAAGTCCTCCGTCTCTGTGCGCTCAGAGCAGGGTCAGATAAAGCGGCGGATGCTCACCACGTCAGAGATTAGTATAACCTCAATGCGCGAGGGTTTGGAATGTGGTGCATGGCGTTGCGCGCACGGCACACTGTACATGATAATGCTCACCACAACAAGAGGATGGCATCAAACTGAATAGGCGAAGGTCTTACATGTGGTGGATGCTCGCCACGTCATAGAATGAAAATCTTCGCAATGAGCGAGGGTTTAACATGTGGTGGATGACGGCTCGCTACGTCATAGGATGACATCTGACTCAACAAACGAGGATTTGACAGGAGGTGGATGTCGAGTTATCTGGCCCACCTTAGCGCGCTCGGCCCGGCGCTCCAGGCTGCGCTTGAGCGTGGTCTGGAACTCGTCGATCATGGGCTTGATGTGGTCGCTGATCAGCTCCCCCGCCACACCCTGCGCGGATCAATTCGGAGTGGATGTGAAGTGAGGATCGTGTTGAGAGGATTTGAGGTTCAAGTGGACGCCGGGGTAGTGGTGTACAGGTGCTCTGTGAGCAAACAGTAAGGAGACGTTATGCAAGCCCCCGACAGTGGTTTGCCGGTACAATCTGAGCGAAGAGTGCTGAGACGCCGTGAGGGTCAAGTGCATGGTTTTAGAGAGGAGGAGGTGAACGTATAAGGTACATCATGAGTAAACATTGGATGGGTAGACTCACCGCGCAGTCTGCCAGGGACTCCAGCATGGCCGCCTGGATCTCCACCTCGGGCTCTTTGTTGAGAGCGGCGACCAGCGGAGGTATGACGTACCCCACCAGCTGGCGCATCCAGGCCGCATCGACCGGAACACCCTGGCAGGATGGTCATCGATAATAAGAAATCGACTGATTGAGGTGGTGCGCCGTTGATATTCTCCTCGCGTAAACTGGTTAGCTGTGAACAAACAGTCAGGGAACGAGTTGTTGTTCGCAATGACCCCCCTGCCTGCGGCGTGGAACACCCCTTCTCCATCGCCGCCTTCCCCGCGCGAAGGATGTCTGGGAGGCTCGCGACCGCTGCCTTGCGCACGTCCTCGTGGAAGTAGAAGTCCAGCAAGGGCACCATGATCTCCACCACGGGCTGCAGGAAGGGCAGGAACCCCTCCTTCAGCTCGTCGATGTAGCAGCACAGCGGGTGGTAGGGAACACAACACGTTCGTACTGGAACGTGGTCAGTGCACCGAACACAACATGGGTATAAAGGTGTATTGGGAGCAAATAGTCGGATGATACCCGGCCGAGGAAGAGGAGGAGGAGGAGATCGAGGAGGAGGACGAAGAGGAAGAGGCGGAAGCGGAGGAGGAGGAGGAGGGGGAGGTGAATGTCTACAGGACTCTAAGGAGCAAACAATCACATGACACTAGGCCGAGGGGGATGAGGAGGAGGTTAAGTAGGAGGAGGAGGAGGAGGAGGAGGAGCAGGAGGAGAACGAGGTGGAGGAGACAGGAAGCAGCCCCACCATGTTGCACGCGGTGGCCTTCTCCTCCAGCACCGAGGTGCGGATGCTGATGCGCTTGTCACCCACCTCCAGCACCTCGATCTCGTCGTCCTCCTCCGCCGCCTCCTCCTCCGCGTCAGTGATCTGCACGTCTGGCTTCAGACTGGCAGACTTGAGCAACGGCGGCATCACGACCTGCGATCAGGGCATTGCACTCGTTCTGTCGTTCAGCTCATGCAAACGATCAACTCTTCAGCTCAACGTGAGACTTTATGTCTCTGACGCCACGGAGAGTATCCTGTAAATTTTATTAAGTTGAGAAGCTAAGGGACAATTGGAAGGCTATGCAAGCGGGTTTGTCCCTGACCCCACTTAATGTATCCCTCAAAAGTGCTGAAGTTGAGCAAAACAGGTAACGAAAGTAAGGCCCTATTACATTCACTGAAAGGAGGGTGACAGCAAGAAGGTGGACGATTGGCCAGGCCAGGGATGAGGGTGCGGCCAGTGTGCATGGGTACACTGGTACACCACGAGCAAACAGTCAGGTTGAGCAGCAGAGTCAACGAATGGCGACGACCCTGCCTGCAGGTACGGGATGAAGTCCTGGCCGAGGCACTTGCACAGGCGCGTCCACGCCTGCTGCATGTACGAGATCGTCGCGTCGTCGTCCTCGAAACAGGGCCTTGCCACTCGTTGCTTTAGCTTTAGCTTCCAAGGGAACGAATACAAGGCCCTGGCGTCTAGTTCAGCGGGGATGGTGGCTCTGAGGGCGGCCTGGCCTGGCCACTCGTTCCCTGAATGTTTGCTGACAGTGCACCGGTGTACCCGTACACACTCGCCGCATCCTCCTTCCTAGCCTGACCAATCATTTCATTTCAACCTGATTGTTCGCTCATAGTTGACCTCTGGCATGCGAGTGTGCACGGGTACACCACGGGTACAGCATGATCAGATTGTCAAATTGGGCCTGCACCGGAACACGAATTTCAGGCCCTGCCTCGAAGCCACCCGCCTGGAGCTGCATGAGCATGTCCATGACCTCCTTGGCGTCCGCCGCAAACCGCTCCTTGCCCACCGCCATGCCCACCAGCGAGATGCACTCCACCGCCTTGGCGCGCAGCATGCGGTAGTCCTTGCCCTCCGCGTTGATCAGGATCTGCTTCAGGTACGGCAGCACCTTGGAGTAAGGCCAGCCAGATATTTCCCGCCACGTCAACCAACGGACTTCGAACCCAACTCAGGGGCGGTGACGGGGGCGGAGGCGGGGGTGGGGAGTGCGGTACGGCCTGGCAGAGTTTGCTTGCCACGACGTCGACGCGCGTTTTGAACCCTCAACATTTCAGTCAAACGGCATCATATATCGTGGGATGGAATATCTGCCCAGCCCTACAGTCCCGTAGTACTTCGCGAAGGCCGCCTGAGCGTTGTCGGCGGTAGACGCCAAAGCGGTGAGCGCAGATTCCTGCACCATCTTGTGGCCGCACTGTAGCAGCGCCAGCAGCTTGGTCATCAGCGCGTCCAGGTACGGTTCCTTGTGCCAGGGCCCGCTACACAGTGCTCGCTACGTCATAGGACGTTCCATGACTCAATAAACGAGGGTTCGAGGTAGGGCTCCACGTGCTCGGGCCTGGGAGATAATGCTCGCCACATCATAGGATGCCATGTCACTGAATAAACCAAAGGTTTGAAAACTGCGTCGATGATGTTGTGGTCAATATTTGTGTCCCCGGTTCGTCAGCTCTCACCACCACGGCACAGGTTGCCATTCAACTCACAAGAAACGATGGATCATAGTGTTTTGGGAGGAGTAGCGGGTGATATCTGGCGGGCCCTGCCATGTGCTCGGGCGGGCAGGCCTCGCTGAAGTTGACCATGGCCGCCGCCGCGTGCGCCTGCAGTTAAGGACATGCAGATATTGCCCGCCACGTCATCGACATGCAGTTTGATCCCTCGTCATGTACGTCAAGCTTCTGCAAAGGAGATAAGTGTAAGGGAGGAGGAGGACAAGGAGGAGGAGGCAGCGAAGGTGTATGGGAACACCGAGACAACAGAGTTTTGAGGAACCTTTGACTTGGCGAGCAATATTAGCCAGGCCCTGCCTGCACCCGCGGCGACTTGTCCTCCATCGCCTGAAGCAGGATGGGAAGAATGCGAGCGTGATCCTTCTCCTGAATCTTGGGTCCCAGGTCTGTGCACAGCTGGCCGATGCCGATCATTAGGGTCGCAACAGCTGTGTATGGTTAGGTACCCATACCGCCACAGCTTTGGTTGGCGAGGTGTCCATATCGCCACAGCTTTGTTTGGAGAGGTGTCCATATCGCCACAGCTGTGTTTGTTCAGGTGTCCATATAGATATTTGAGGTGAGAGCATGCCGTTGACGGCAGCCCAGCGCACGCGCGGGTGCGGGTCGCTGATGGCAGCCTGCAGGCACGGCGTCACCGCGCCCGCCGCGTCCTTCATCATCCCCTTCTGGCACCCCTCCGCGATCTGCGCTAGAGAGACGAGCGCTGCGTGGCGCTTCTTCCTGTCAGAAGGGTCCAACGTAAAACACTCTGCACGTCAGCGTGGTCTGGAGTAAAACGCGCTCCACGTAATATGATGCCAGAAGGAGGAGGAGGAGGAGGAGGAGGAAGATGCAAAATAGTACAGTTACATAATATGATGCCAGAAGCAGGAGGAGGAGGAGGAGGGGGAAGATGCAAAATAGTACAGGTACATGATTATCAAACAGTCGGACGACTCCAGGACGCAGAGGAGGCGAAAATGTACACTATGAGCACGCGACACCGGGCCCCACCAGTCAGCGTCAGCGAGCAGGCTGGGGATAGTGGCCGCAGCACAAGGCAGCACAGAGTTGCCGCCAAGCGCCAACGCCACGCGATCCAGGCACTCCTGCCCCACGTCGTAGCGCTCGCCCTGCCCCGCCTCGCCGTCCTCCTCCTTCTCCGCCGTGTACCACTCCTCCTCCTCATAGAGTCCGCCAAATCACCTGACAGTCAGATGATTCCAGGTCTTAGGAGGAGGAGGGTTAGGAGGAGGAGGAAGAGGAGGAGGGAAAAGAGGAGGAGGAGGTGGAGGAAGACAATGTGCACAGGTGCACTATGAGGAATTAGTCATATGACACCGGACCTTGGGAGGAGGAGGAGGAAGAGGAGGAAGAGGAGTAGAAGGATACATGTGTGGAGCAACTCGAAGATTACAATCAAGCCCTACGTCGTCCTCGATGTCCAGCAGGAACATGACCAGGCAGTTGAACAGGCGCGGCACGAAGTTGGGGAGCTTGCGCATCATGCCGGGCGCGCGATCGCGCGCCTGGCAGGAGGGTCATCGATATTATGCACTCGAACCCAGATCGGAGCTTGACTTACACCTCGAGGTGAATCATGCTCATACAGACGCTCTGAGGACGGGAGGAGGAGGAGGAGATTCGACATGGGTCGAGTGCTTGCTCTAAAGAAATCCCCTGCCTCTGTGAGGGTGACCAGGAACTCCGTGGCGAGCTGGCGCGTGCCGTCCTTCGAGCAGGGCCTGACGCAATGCTTTCCAGCTCAAGTCATGTGTGTTTGGGCGCAACCCTGGCGTCAGGTGCAAGGGCCTTACAAGCGGTATAACTCAAGCGGGATATCGAGGCGACGTTCTGCTCCAGTCTGCCACGTGTGGGAGCAGACTGGAGCGTTACCTGCTGGTGTAGATACAGGCTGTGCTATGCTTACGACTCACGTTCGTTTGAGTGCTACCGCATACTGGCAGAACAGAGCAGATCGAACTTGAATGAACTGAATGCGCTGAATGGACTGAAAGAATTGAATGAACTGATTGAACAGAATGCACTGAATGAATGAATATTTCCCGGCCCGCCACGCGCCCGGCATGAATCCTCGAAAGGCCCGAGCGCCGAACGTTTGATGTAAGTGGCGTAAGGCGCGGGATCGCCGGGGTGGGCAACGGCTGTGAGGGGGCCAGAACGGCTTCCCTCGGCGCCGCACCCAGCACCCGGCGCTGAATCTACCAGGAATGTAACGGTGCGCCGGGAGGTCAACCCTAGAGTTGGCCCGGGCACCTGACAATACTCCTGGATATCCTATACTATACTCCTATATACTCCTGTGTACTATGCCATGACAGGTTTCTGAAGGACAGGGCACCGGGCCAAAGAAATACAAACTATAGTACTTGTCCCAGCTGGTACTGCAGTATCTTTGAGGTACTTCGTGGAATTACTCCGTGGTTTCAGGGACAAACGGCTGAGGCAACAGCTGGAAAACATGCTTGAGTAAGGCCCTGTATCGGTGAGGCGAGTGTGACTAGGTGCACTTGGATCATTACTAAGGGGACCGTACCTCGAGGTCGTTGTGTTCCGCGACAGTCATCATGGCGTCAACGACGTGCGACAGGTGCTTACGGACGAAGCGCGGGTCGTTCTCAGCCAGCTCCACAAACATGCCGAGGGCCTCCTGCGCGGATGACTCGTCGTTGCCCTGCAGCCAGTGTCGTACAATCGTTTCTGTCTCTGCTCAGCTTCAGCACATTTGAGGATACTTTCAACTTAGTGTCGGGTTTGGTATGGTATCAAAGCTTTTCGACCTGTCAAACGTTCCAATCCAAAGAGAAAAGTAAGATGTACCCAGTACACTTTGGGAGCAATTATCATCTCGACCAATCACAGCACATACTTGAAACAGGACGAGTCGCTCTGAGACTGAGTTCAAGTGGGATCAGGGGGAGAACGACGTTGATTTGCACGAGTTGATTTGAACGAGTCGGTTTCAACGACGGAATGAGTGGCCAGGCCATGCCTGCAGCGCGGTGCCTAGGGTCTGAAGCATGGCCGGCAGCAGATCCTGGAACTTGGCGCGGTCGGTGGGTTGCTCGAGCGAGCCGACGAAGCAGCACGCGGCGCGCAGTGCCGCCAGCCGCACGCCCATCTCGCCCGTCTGCAGGCACTGCCCCAGGATGTCCAGCAGCAGGGTCCCGCACGAGGTCCCATAATTTGGTCAGGTACGATATCGACACTTGCGTGTTGGGAGGTACCAAGCACTGCCCCATGATGTCGCGCGACAGGGTCCTGCACTTCTTCCCGTGTGTTGGTCAGGTGACAATATCTACGCATTTCTGTTGGAGGTGAACGTGTTTCGGGATTTCGGCAGGCGCTCTGCAGGCACTGCCCCAGGATATCGCAAACCGGGGTCCCGCTAGCGGTCTCGTGTTGTGGTCAGGTGGCAATATTGACACAGCTGTGTCGGAGGACAATATCGGCACAGTAACTCAGGACAGCTGTGTTGATGTTGACACCTGAGCTGTGTCGAGCTGTGTTGAGGACAGCTGTGTGAGGACAACTTTGTTGAGTACAGCTGTCCTCGGACAGCTGTGTTGAGGACAACTGAGCTGAGGACAGCTGTGTTGAGAGCAACATCGGCACAGCTCAACGGTCTGGGAGTTTCGGAGCTTACGTCAGATTCGTCATCTAAAATGTGGTATCTCTACCGATGCTCATTGCGCACCCCCGTGAGGGGGTTTCACAACATCTGCTATCATCACTCGCAAGCGCGCCTACGGCGTTGCCCATGGTTGTTTCGTGCGTCTTGACGTATCACGAGTGTGTACGGGCACACTGGTAGTATGGAGTCAAGCGCTGTCATATATGGTTTGTGTGAGTGTGTGTGTGGGTGTGTTTTGTCGTCGGTTGCCTCATGCGTCTTGACGTATCGAAGACGAGCATTAGTATCCTCATGGGATGGCGGCCTAATTACCAGCTTGCCAAACCCGGGTCAGTTAGCGATACTGAGGGGCATCCTTGGCAAACAAACGACAAATACGCAACACTCCAGGTCCGCTGGCAAAACAAACAGAACAGAACACACAAAACGAGTGGGCTTGTGGGTGTTGCCTCGAACGACTGTTTAATGTAATGGAAATGCCCATGTAGCCACAATCGTGTAACCACGTGTAGCCACGTTCGCAACCGATAGTTTTTCTCATTGGCAATCCCGAGCTGAGAAGATAACGCCGTGTCAGGCCTTACCGTGCAGGGCGGAGATGTGAGGAACAACTGTTTGTGGGTACACTGGTACACTATGAGAAAACAGTCAGGACGCCGGAGCGGTGATGTGAGGCACAGCTGTGCAAGGGTACACTGATACACTATCAGCAAACAGTCAGGGCACAGCTGTAAGGCCCCTACCGTGCAGCGCGGTGATGTGCGGCACGAGGTGCTCCCCGATGTACTCCGCCAGCTGTGCGAAGATGTTCAGAGCGCTCTCCTTCAGGTTCTCACTCCCCGCAGTCACGCACTGGAACAGGAACGGCAGCAGCTCCGGCCACATGCCATCATCGAAGATGCCGGCAGCGAGCTCGCACACGATATCGCACACCTTGATGTAGAGCCCAACACATATTACTCGCCGCGTGGTGAGATGCCATTAAATTCAGCGCGGTTGAAAGGTTTGTAAAGGGATCGAAAGGTTGTCGATGACGCGGCGGGCGATATCTGCCAGGCCGTACTTTGCGCGCGATGTTCTTCGAGGTGTCCTCCTGGAGGCTCTTCAGCAGCTCGCCCTTGACGCCGTCCTGCGTCGCCTTCTGCAAGTCCGCCCACAGCGACACCTCGTCCTTGTCGTAGGGCCTGGCAGATATTGCTCGCATCGTCATAGGATGCCGCTGAGGTCATGCAACGAGGTGTTTAAATGCATGTCGATGACGCGACGGGCGATAACTGCCAAGCCCAACCTTGGTCAGCACGCGGCGCATCAGGATGGCGCTCATTTCGCGCGTCTCCGTTCAGGGCCCGGCAAGTGCTTTTCAAACGTCATAGGATGCGACTTACCTAATTAGGATGACATATAACGCAATGAACGGATCAACACGCGGTGAATGACGTTGTCGGGCAATGTCTAATTGTCCCTAGGGCGCGGTGGAAGAGATGCCGTGCTGGTGGTCGTCCAGTGTGAGGGAGGAGGAGGAGGCGAGTGTGTAGCTGTGTACAGGTGCAACATCTGCTCATCACCCTACCTCGACCAACGCGCTGGTGCGCAGGGTGCGCACGAGCTGCAGCACCAGCATGTCGGGCTGCTTCTTGCATTCGTCGAAGATCTTTTCGTACTGCTGCCGCTGTGTGTTGTCGGTCGACGTCAGCCCATCTAGCAGGGCCTGACCACATCCATATTCCGCTCTTCAGTTCCACTGCACGCACGTTGAAAGGCACCTGCCACCACCACCTCCGACTCCTCCGCCTCCTCTTTCCTCGGCGCCATCGAGTGCTCCGGCCCCGCCGCATCCAAGCATATATGAGTCATCCGCCGCCTCCACCGCCTCCAATTCCTCCCGCCTTCCCGGCCACCTCTGAGCCTCTCCCCAGCCGCCTTCCCGCCGACTTGGGCATCTTGCAGCGAGTACGAATATTACGTCGTGCGGGATACCTCGAGGTACAAGACGGCTGAAGTTGAGCTGATATGGGTAGTGCCAAGCCCTGCCGCCCAGGAGCTGTTCGAACGCGGCGAGCGAGTTCATGTCCAGCACCGCCGCCACCTGCTCCGCGGGCACTGCGGTTCCCGCCATGCTTGCTATTGCGTCAGAAAGTCTGGTAATGGTGAAGTTCGTTTACTCGGAGGAGGCTTGGCCTTTTTACTTTTGCTGTTACGACGGGTGCGATATAGCAACGCGTGACGCCGGCTGTGATTCCGAGGCGCGCGGGTGGGTACGGCGTAGTGGCCTGTTGATGCCGCGTCGTGGGACGATCGGCGTTGTGGTGTCGGGGGGCGCCACAGCAGAGTTCGTGCGGTGCCGCCGCCTGATCGAACAAAACGGCGAGCAAAATTTCGACGGAAAAATTGCGAAGCGCGAAAAACGAAAAATGCGTTGGCGGCGGAGGCGCGCTTCGCGCCAGTGCCGCCCGACCTGATTTGGTGGCCGGCGGAATGCCACGCCACGTGGCAATGAGCGTGACGTGCTCCAATCAAAATGCGTTGTTGACAGGGTGCCGTCGTTTTCCAACCACTCAACCAACCACCTGTTGAACACTTTCAACGGTCTGAAGGTAGTCGGTAGCGCTGTCGCGCTCAAAGCACGTAAACACGGCCGTCCGTGCCGCCGAGGGCAGTCCTTTCAGTTCCCGCATAGTGCGTCGCTTCGCACGTTCCCTCGCTCGCTCGCTTGTCGAGGAGGGAGAAACGCTGTTGGGCATCAGTTTCAGCCTTCACTTTCGTTCAGTCGTTGTCTTGTCGTCTTGTCGGTTCGAAGGCGAGGGAGTGTTGTGCCAACAGAGGGGTGCCTGCGCGTCCAGGGATGATGGCGGCGCCAGGTGTGCGCGGCGGCGCCTTGGAACTCTCGCCACGGGTGATGGGACGGCAACCCCGGATGTCCGGTGGTAGCCTGGCCACGGCATCCACGCGCGCGCCGTCTAACCTCAACCCCGCCTCCTCACCGTTATTTGGTGACGGCGTGGCGTCCTCGGCACCCTCGGTTCGTCGACGGCGAGCGCTTCGGGCGCGTCGCGGCGCGTCGGCGGCAGCGGTGGCGGCGTCCGTGAGAGCCTCCCGCGCATCCGCCAGTGGCGGCTGCGATGGTGGTGGCGGCGGCGGCATTGGCGGCACCGGCGGCAGAGGAGGAGGAGGAGGAGGTGTTGACTCCCTGCATGGGCAAACGGTTAGGGGAGGCGGCGGCCGCTCCAGGCCACCTCGCCACTCCTCCACCTCCACGCGGACACGCGCGCTGCCGAATCTCAACGACGCCAACCAGAACGCCACGCAAGCCCTGACAGGCACGGGCTGACACTCGTCCAGTTGCCAGCTCCACCTCAGCCGTTCTTGTCACTGAAATACACTGAAACAACCCAACGTATCCTACCGAAAGTGCTTACGTTGAGCTGAGGATAGGACGAGTACAAGCCCCTGCTGACCGGCAAAGCTGTCAAACCCTCCAAAATCAAGATGGCCCTGAAGCTAAACTCGCTGTACTCCTTCGACTCCGAAGAGGACTCTGGAGAGGAGGGCGAAGATAGGGAGGACCGCGACATCGGTAGGGGCTGGCATGTATTGCTCGCCACGTCAGACGATATTATTCAACCCACCAACAGGGGTTCAAGATGTTGCGTGTCGATGAAGCTGCGGGCAATATTTGCTTGTCTCTATCTCTGTCTTTCTCGACCCGTCATAGGATGTCGTTAACTCAAGTGACGAAGGGTCGTCAGTTAATAAGGCGTGTCGATGACGTGGCGGGCAACATATGCCAGGCCCTAGACGTCGGCTTACCTGAGGTACCCGCCAGTCTGCGGTGGAAGCAAAGTCTGCGGCAGCGCAAAGCTTTCGACTCGGTGGAGTGGCATGCGGCAGGGTGGTTATTGGGAACGAGCACTCGACCAACATCAACCAAACCTCCTCCTCTGTGCGCATGTGTGAGCATTCACCCTGAAGGTAAGTCATGCTCCCATGTCGGTCGAGTGCTTGTTCTGAATGACCCTGCTGCGCGGACACCTTGGCGCAGAAGACCCACGACTACCTCCGCACCATCGACCTCTCCGGCATCTGGACCGTGGGCTCCACGGTCGGCGTCCTGCTCATCTCCGGCCTGGAGTCGCTGTACTCGGACTCTGACGGTATGGACTGATGGATAGCACTCGCCACGTCATCAGACACATTTTGAACCCTCTCTCCTTTAGTCAAGTGACATCGTATGCCGTGGCGAGCACTATGCTAGCCACGTCATCAACCACGTTTTGAACCCTCATTGCTTGAGTCAAATGACATCCTATGACCTGGCGAGCACTATCCATCGGTCCCTATCCTACGGCCTGCCCGCCGACGCGGCCGACCTGGCGCCGGTCTGGATCCCAGACTTTCTGATCGATGCCATTGACCCGCTCACAGTAGCGTCGGCGGAGCAAACTTTGCAAGCGATATTCCTCTTTGAGTTCTTCCTCCGCGCGTGGTCTGAGCGGTTCTCGGTGAAATATCTGAGCAGTCCGGTGAGGCCCTGTGTCAATCCGGTTCTAAACGAACTCTTTGGTGTATCGGTCGTTTTGAGTGACACTGTGTTTGGGGGTAGGTGACATTGCTGACGTGCGACTTGAATGATGTAACCCGAGGACCGGTATGAATCCGATTCAAACGGAGCTCTGCGGTTAATTGAGCATTTTGAATGGTGTTGTGTTTGGCGAATTGACCATACTGACGTGTGACTGCCGGGCCATACAGTCCGGTGGCGCTAGTAGACTTTGCCGCGATCCTGCCATCGCTGGATTTCATTGGGACGTTGGGCGGCCCATCAGCCACCGCGGCGCTGCGGCCGTTGCGTCTGTTCCGGCTCTTGCGCCTGCTGCGATTGATCGAGTCCGAGGACGGCAGCATCGGCGGGATGGAAAACCGGCGTATGAGCGAACAGGCAAGGGGGGTATCAGCACTCAAACCCCAAATGGAGCTCGAACTATGTCCAGGGTGAACGCTTACGCAGACGCATGGACTCTGCTAGCAGTGGACGGCCGATCCCCAGCTCATTGTATGGGCATCCATCCACCAACGAGCTTGCGGTCGTTCGATTTGACTTTTTTCGTCGATTTGACGTCTGTCGAATCTTGGTTTTCGATGACCCTCCTGGCAGGTGACCAATGTGGCGGTGGAATTCCTCTGTGTGTTTCTGATCGCCGGCGAGCTCTTCTACGACCTGGAGTACGAGGCCAACCCTAACATCAGTGATATCGGAGATGCCCTCTACTGGTCCTTCCTCACGCTGACCGGCATTGGGCAGCCTTTCGAGGTGGGGCCTTACACACTCTCCTCATCCTCCTCCCCATGCGATGTTTGTGTGCTCATAGTTCCTGGGGTAACCGTGCACACTCGTCACATCCTCCTCCCTGGTCGTGCGCTCGTTTCCTGACTGTCTGCTCGCAGTGCATCGATGTACCCATACACACTGGACACATGCACATACTCCTCCCTGGTCTTACACTCGGTCCCTGACTGTTTGCTCACAGTGTGCCACGTTTTGTAACGTTATGGCCCTGGTTCTTGGCAGTCACGGCTGCGGGGCGCGTGGCTACTATTGGGTCCATCCTGACGGCGCTAGTGGTGGTGCCTTTGCAACTCGCCAAGTTGGTAGGAGCGACCAACGCAAACAGCGCGGCGGCGCAGCAAACTGGTCTTGGTAGGGCGGTGCAGGTTGACATTATCAAAACCTGTGTTGAAAGCGCCCATGGTTTCAGCGCTGGAACGTACAATATCATAAATCGCTTTCAGCGTTTGCTTTCAATTGCAAGTCACGTCGCTACATCTGGGCATGGGGATGCAGGGGGCGGCTGGCACAGCCATGCAGACAACCACTGACGTGCCGTTGGCGAGGCTGGGGGGAGTGTCGACGGTGTTTGACCAAGTAGCGGGGGAGGAGCAGAGGATAGTGCACAATGCCGATGTGGTGGGGCCCGGCAGACATTATCCGCCACGTCATCCTCCTCGCGTTAGACCCTCGATTCATAAATTGAGTGACATCGCGTGACTGGCAAGTGTCATCTGCCTGGCCCTATCATATGGAGAAGCCTTCAATGTCCGATCAATTAGCAGGGAGAGGACGCTCGGGAGGAGGGATAGAGGCAGCAGGCGGGGTATCAGGGGCGGAATCAGGAGGCATGTCAGGTGGGGGGATAGAGGTAGCTGACGGGGTGTCGCGGCCGGTACCGGGGGATATATCAGGGGGGTATATCGAGGGGGTGTATCAGGGGGGGATATCAGGGGGGGCAGCGGCGTTGGAGGAGGCTACGACAGGTGCTATGGAACTGATGGATGGGGGGGCGCTGATGGATATGTCGGACATCTCACTCGGGTTCGAACCCGACCCATCTTTAGTCAAATCGCATCAGATGGTAGGGCGGTGCAGCTTGACACTATTGAAACCGTATTGAGATCGCCTCTGGTTTGTGCATGAAGCTACAATATGATGAACAGCTGTCAAATTGTGCTTTCAATTTCAACTTGCGCCGCTACAAGATGGAGGCAGCCAAGTTGGAGGCGGGGGGGGGGTCTTTGGTCGACGAGGGGATGCGGAGTGAGTTGTTGGCCGCGCGGCAGCGCCTGCGGGCGTTTGAAGATGAGGTGGATTTGTTGAGGCGGGAGAACTCCACCCTGCGGCAACAGTTGGCGGACGACTCAAGCGCGGCGGAGCGGCGGTAGACTCAATTTTGCTGCAGTTACATATTTTTGGCATGCGCCATAGCTCAATAGCTCTAAGGTGTGATTGCACATCTGTCTCTAATGCTAGTCCAACGATCACACACACGGGGGATGCGGAGTGAGCTGCTGGCGGCGCAACAGAGGCAATTCGCTCAAATCTGATAGGAACTTACTACCTCCAGCTCTCTCATGGGTGCCCAGAGGATGAGTCAGCTGTCTTTCATCTTCCGAGAAACTGTCAGACCCACGGCACCCCCTTGACGTATTGACTCATGTCCAACCGTAAACTAACGCGCGCCACCCCGTACGCGCACCGCCGAGTCTCGCTGCCGATCATCACTGTGT
>Ga0307489_10000865_pt1 | contig 19291 bp, 32 predicted proteins | sample SB12metaG_FD_202247 | JGI IMG/M metagenome (GOLD analysis project Ga0307489, IMG submission 202247) | Sea-ice brine microbial communities from Beaufort Sea near Barrow, Alaska, United States - SB 1.2 | ecosystem: Environmental > Aquatic > Marine > Coastal | place: USA: Alaska | collected...
GGAGGAGGAGGAGGAGGAGGAGGAGGGGGAGGAGGAGGAGGAGGAGGAGGAGGAGGAGGAGGAGGAAAAACAACGTGGGTACACAACGCAGGTTGAGTGCGTGTCCTCTTTCAATGACTCCCTTGCCAGGGAGCGAGGCGCGGCGCTGCAGCGGCGGCGACAGGGGCGACGGCGGCGGCGGCGGCGGTGGCTGCAGAGCGGCGGCCGTGGCCGTGGGCGTCGTCGTGGTCGTCGTGGTGGCGATGCTCGCGGCGCCCGGGGGGCAGGGTTTGGCAGATATTGCCTGCCACATCATTCTCCACATTTGGACCTCGTTGCTTGACTCAAACGACATCCAACGGGCGGGGCCAGGGCGAAACCCTGGCGCCTGCTTAGAAGCGTCTCTCTCCTCTCATATGCAACCACGTCATAATATGTGGCAAGCGACGTCAGCCAGGCCCTTCCAGCGGCGGCGAGGGGCCGGGCTCGGACGGGGCGGCCGCGGGCGCGGGTGCGGGCGCCGGGAACAGCGGCAGGAGGAACTCGCCTCCGCCACTGGGGCTGGGTATTGGGAGAAATCCGAGGGTTAGTGATGTTGCAGGCTGTGCTCCACGGTCGAGCTGGATAGAGAGGAAGGGGCGTCCGCGCGTATGACGTGTCACCAGGCTTTCGCCCTGTGTGGCCCTCGTGAGAGAGGGAGACGCTTCCGCATGAATCAGGTGGCCCGTGCGTTGCGAGGTGGCAATTAAGATAAGCGAGCAGAGTGCAAGTGAATTACGCGCCGGTCCGGGGGGCGTGGGCGTCGGGATGGTAGCGTGGGCGACTGAAGTGTCAGCGTCAGCTATGGCGTCGGATCGGGGTAGATGGCAAGCGAGGGGTGGAAACGGTGCCTCAACGTGTGTCGGCGTAGTGTTTCGAGACAGATCGAGAGAGAGACAAGGGAAATACACAGCTGGCAGTTGAGCGGGCAATTGTAGTTTGCTCATCGTGTGCACACTCGCCGTATCCCCCCACCCCTGGCCCGGGAGTACTCGGTCCCTGATTAGCTCAACTTGAGCATGTACAAGGTGTGGAGTGAGGCATCTGCTGGTGATTTCAGGGACAACGGAGTGGGATACTGCCAGCTGTGTGAGGGACAAAGCAAAAGCAGCTCAAGTTGAGCTGGAAAAAAGGTGACGAGCGTGGGTTTTAGTCGCGGGCGTACCGCGGCGCGGGGCTAGCGTACAGCGCCGGCGGGTGAGCGTCGGCGCCCATCGCCGCGCCCTCGGTGCTCGTCGCGCTGGGCCGCGGCGGCAGCAGCGGCGCGTCTGGAGGACCGCGGAACAGCAACGACGCAGGGGTAGCTGGTGAAGTCAGGTGAGATTTCGCCCCGACAGAGGAGAGGGGGCGGAGGAGAAGAGGAGGAGGAGAAGACGCACGCGCACCCGTGGCCGGAGGCGTGTAGTACGGGCTCGGCAGCAGCGGCGTGCACGGCAATGTAGATACGCGGCGGGCAACGCGAGGCGTCGCCCGGCCCAAGGGCCTGCCATACATTGCTCACCACGTCGTAGGCAACTCAACTGAAGGAACACCAGCAGGGTTTCAAAATGCGCAGGCAATAATATCCACCAGGCTCTACTTTGGTCGTCGCCGGCGTCTTGTCGAGCCCGTCGGGCGTCGCGAGAGGCTCGCGCGGGGCGATGGACGCGCGCGTAGAGAGTGGCGGCGTAGGGGGTGGCAGCAGCGTGCTGGTGCAGTTGTCCCACGTGGGAGCGGCCTTGGGTGTCGCGGCCGCGGTGGGGGGCTTGCTATTGCTGTTGCCGAGTGGGGGGCGAGAGGAGGTGGAGGAGGTACCGGAGACGTTAGCGGACGACGTGCGCGAGCCGCCGCTGACGCGCCCGGCGCGCGACGTCTCGAGCCCCCGCGACGACGTCGACGCGCCGAAAGACATGGCGTCCAACGCTGGCGCAAGGCAATAGTGGCGCGCGCCTCTGAACAACGGGGCTGTTGCGGTGGGCGCGCGAGTTTTTGACTCACTTGGGCCGCCGAATAATTCGCGGTTGCGACCGCAAGACGGACAGATTCAAGCTGTGAGTCCGCCCGACCTTCCAGCTGGGCACCCCTCTCTAATCTGCCTATCCGCACAACAACGCCCGCGCGGAAACAATGAAGGGTGAGGGAGGAGTGAAGCGCGCACCCCGCGGGGGAGAGGATCGGCGTGAGGTCGGCATGGCGCCGATCGACCGCGTAAAGCTGGGGCAGACCCTGGCGCGCACGGACCCCGCAGCGGCGCACTGCCTGGCGCAGTGCTACCGTGGGGGCGAGGAGGCAGGGGCTGCCTCTCGTCCACTTCTCAGCTCAACGTGAGCGCTTGCTGTGGGCTCAACCCGTCCATTGTTTGGCTTGACGTGAGCACGTTGTGTGGGCTGTGTTGAGAGGTGGCACAGGCAAACACGTCTCGGGTTGAGCCGATGGGGGCGGTCGGTGTCGGGTCATCCATTCCATCGCGTATATTGAGTTAACCGGGCATCCCCTGACGTGGTCTCCGATGACGCGTGGTCCGGCCCTGGCGCGAGTTCATGAAGGACAAGGGCGCGGGGAAGATCACCGCCATTGTCGGCACCGTGACCGACGATGCGCGCATGTACGAGGTGCCGAAGATGAAGATCTGTGCGCTGCGCTCTACCGAGACGGCGCGCGCGCATCATTAAGGCGGGCGGCGAGTGCATGACCTTCGACCAGCTGGCGCTCCAGGCAGGGCCTGCCGGACATTGCTCTCGCCACGTCACAGCAAAGCAATCCTTGCAACTCCCAGGAATCCTTTCTCAACTCCCGTGTCTGAGTCTGTGCCTGCCCGTGTCTGTGAGTCCGCCTGCCCGTGCGTGTGAGTCCGCGTGTCTCGCTGCGACCCGCAGGCTAGGGCCTGACGGATACTGCGCGCCACGTCATACGTTGGCATGTTGCTCAAGAGCCGAGTGTTCAAAGTGCAAGTGCGTTGGATGACGTGGCGAGCAACATCTGCCAGGCCCTCGCTCCAGGCGCCCACCGGCGACACGTGGTGCTGCTGCGCGGGCCCAAGAACGCGCGCGAGGCGGTGAAGCACCGCGGCGCCGCCGGCGTGCCGCACTCGCACGCCAAGCCCTTCGTGCGCGCCAAGGGCCGCAAGTTCGAGAAGGCGCGTGGTCGCCGCGCCAGCCGCGGCTACAAGGCGTAAGCGGTGTGGTTTTGGTTTGGAGAGGGGTGATCGATGTAATACAACGTCGAACAGCAACAAAAGAACAGACTTCGCCCGTGACTGCCTGACTATGTACTAGTATGTGTGTCATGCATGTCACGTTCTCTGTCCCCTACGCTTGTTGTGGCGGGTCGTGTGGTGGATGAGGCGGTGAGCACCGGTACACTCTGTTGTGGATGACGTGGTGAGCGCACGTACACTATGTGGTGGATTTGGCGGCGAGCACCGGTACACTCTGTGGTGGATGACGCGGCGAGCACCGACACACTATGCGTTGGATGGCATGGCGAGCAACGGTACGTATCACCGTGCACAGGCCCCTCGCGCTCTCGGGCGGCACCGTGTTCCGTGACTGATTACTCATAGTGCACCAGTTTTCCTCGGGCGGCGCCGGTTTCCGCAGGCGAGTGGGCGCCGTGGAGGCATCGGACAGGCTTGTTTATTTACGATAAATCAGCGCATAAAACTTTTTTGGCTAAATTGACCGTTTTTTCAGACAAATGAATAAACAAGCCCGCACACAGAAATCCCATTAATCCCCCAAGGCACCCTGCACCGCCCTTCCATCTGCGCCCTCCTCCCCCACCGACCCATCCTCCCTTCCCGCCCCACCGACCACACTCACTAAATACGCCCGCACTTCTCACGCCCTCAATCAATCTGGATCACTCAGGCAAAGATGTTGTCCACCCATTTGTTTTCACACTCGCGCGCGTCGCCGCGCTTGCGCTTGAATCGCCGTGTAATCTTCTTCAATGCTGCCAAATCGTCACGCGCCGCATCGATAGCCGTCATCGCCGCTTTGATGGCCTTCAGGCGTTTCTTGTCCAACGCGCTTCTAATAGCCTTGGCCGACGCTCCCGCCATCGTCTAGGGACCGGCACATGTTACTCGCCACGTCATAGGAAGCCATTTGACTCGAGAAATGCGTGTCGATGACAGGGCGCGCCGGGAGACGCACCTGCTTCGCCACCTTCTTCTTGGTCGCCGCCTTCTTCTTGGGCGCCGCCTTCTTCTTTGGGTTCTTGGGCGCCTTCTTGAGCTCCTCGCCGAGCTTGTAGGACGCCTTGACCTTGAGCAGCTTGCCGGACTGGACGAGGTTCTTGGCGGGGACGGCGTCGGCGGCAGGCTGGTCAAGTGCACCAGGCTGGACAGGAGCACCGGGCTGGTCAGGCGCACCGGGCTGGTCAGGCGCACCGATTGGATCGGTGAGATGCTCGAGGTTCCCGGTGAAAGTGTTATTGTTCTTGTTGCCAATGATCCACTGTGTCGAGTTGAACGGCGTCGCCGGCCGCACCAACCCAATCCCGTCGGGCTCCTCATCCTCGTCGGGCACATCATACTCGGCGGGCGCCGATTCCCAGTCGCTCGATGACCGTGGTTGGTCTTGGTAGGCGCCCTCCTCATCACCGCAGCAATCCTCCTCCCAAGCAACGAGAGCACCCGCCACATCCGGGACAGCCGCCACGTCCGGGACAGGCGCCACATCCGGGAGTGGCGCCACATCCAGGACAGGCGCCAAGGCAGCGATGTTGGCAGCGTCTTTCTCCACCGCCGCCGCCGCGGCCCTCCCCCGTTCCGCCTTCGCCTCTGCAGCTGCGGCGGCGGTGACGCCAATAACTGCGGCGGGGGTGACGCCAGCAGATGCGGCGGCGGTGATGCCAGCAGATGCGGCGGCGATGATGCCATTAACTGCGGCGGTGCGGCTGTAAGCGCGCACCGCCGCCGCATGCTCCGGCTCCGTAGGCCCCGGCGGCGCCGGAAACTGCTCCGCCGCCTCCGCCGCCGCCGCCTCCGCCACCACCGCCGCCGCCAACGTCGCCAACGTCGCCGCCGCCGCCGCCGCCGCCGCCGCGTCGTCACCATCGACGTCCGGAGCATCCTCCATGTTGACCGGGGCCTCCTCCACGTTGAACGGGGGCTGATTGTCCACTGGGTTGTGGACGTCGCCGGGCTCCTCAAGCTCGTCCGCCAGGCCCGTCAGTTGCTCATCATCGTCATAGATGGATGCGTCGAACGCGGGCTCCTCCTCCTCCACCGCCGCAAGCTCGGCGGGCGCCTCCTGCCGGGCTGCGGCCTCCTGCAACTGGGCGCCGGGCTCGACGGCGTCGTCCGCTGCGTCCCCCGCCTCCTCCTCCGCGAGGTGCCGCTCGAAGTCCAGCAAGTACTTCTCGTAGTGTAGGCGCATGGTAGTCGAAATGCCGGTCGTCATCTTCGATACGAGCGCGCGGCCCACCTCCCTCCAGAGCTTGTTGGCGGTGACGGCCTCGTACCCGCCGCGCCCCTTTACCTGGGTGAATAAGCGACACAAGTCGAGCGTGACGCCTTTAAGCCGCGGTATCGGGAGGGGCATGCTGCTGCCGGCGACGGACAGGTGGAACGCGTTGAGTTGCGTCGTGAAGCACATGAAGGCGGTGGACTCGGAGACGGTGGTGAGGTAGCCTGGAAGAAACGGTTCGGGGACAGAAGCAAATGTTCAGTTATGATAGTTAGGTGCGTTTCGTAAGTTCGGGCAGTGTCCGCCGACCAACCCGCCGACACCAGGGATGCCAGGGAGCAGATCACTCTTGAACCCGACAAGGGCTCCGAAACTTTTACGGCGCGAGACGCGGGGGCGGGGGCTGGAGGGCGAATAACAATTAGACGGTACAAACGACATTCCCCGCGGTTCGGAACATCGATGGCAAGCCGGCACACATTCTAACGGAGGAATGCGGGAGATGAAAAAAGCCAAGACCCCAAACGCCGTGGCCACCTCTCGAAGTTCCGGAAAGGAAGCGTTTCGTTCTCGGCCAAACGCAAGCGCAGAGGTAAAGCGGGCACAGGATAACGGGTTCGTATGTGTATGTGTCACGCACGCTCACCTTTGAAGCGTGCGTAGCGGCAGCGTCCGCGGTGTAATGGTAGATCAGTAGAAAGCTTTGCGCGTGAAGAAGTGAACAATGTGGGAGCGTTTTGGCTTTTTTATGCTTTTTGTCAATTGGTTTTTTTGGCTTTTTCGCTTTTTTGGCTTTTCGTTGTTTTTTTGCGTTTTGGTTTTTTTTGGCTTTTTGGTTTTTTTTTGTTTTTTGACAAAAAAAAACGGTAGAAGAAATGCGGGGCGGTCCTAATGGGCGCCCCCGTTGGGGGGATCGCCGCGCGCTTCTATACTGTATTTCTCCAGCACAACCCGGCGTCATTTGCGGTCAGTTCTAGTAGGCCTTCGGAAATTAAGAAATGGACGAGTCCATTCGGCGAACGGTTCGCCCACCGCCTAAAACGTCTTAAATGAAACCCTAAACCCAAAACCCTAAATAGTGAGACTGCTGTGTACGAGGCAGGGTCAGCCTATAGGATCCAACCTTATTTACGGTCAAATGCCCGCGCCGTTGATAGGAGTTTCGCGATGAAAATACGATATTCGGGATCAGACGCTTCGCGCGGTCACTGTACGCGGCTGTCCGTCGCGCGCATCGGCCGCGATGCGCAATTTGCAGAATGGAAACGCAAGATGCGCGCGATATCTCGAAACGGACAGTCGTCCACGGTGACCGCGGTAGTCGATAACCCCCCTTAGCCGCTCTCTGCGGCCCGAGTCGCGGCGCCGTCGCGTGCTACTGCTGGATGGCTAGTTGAACGCTGTGATTTACCGTTCAAATGGCTATATAGGTTCAACGCTATCGGTTTCCGGGTTCGTGGTGAATCCTTTACCGGTCGCGCGTTATCGAGTCGCGAAATCGGTCACGTTGTGCCGCCGCCGCTGAGGGCGGGCACACGGAGGTGCTGCAGTGGGCGCGGGAAACCACTGCCCGAGGCACGAGACGACCTGTGCCGCCGCCGCTCAGTTCGGACAGCTGGAGGCGCTGAAGTGGGCGCGGGAGAACAGCTGCCCGTGGGACGGCGGCCGGGTGGTTCCACAGGGCGGCTGAACGGGGCAACCCAAGCGCTCGGTTCATGCTGGGCGTAGCCTTGGCGAAGGGAAAGGGCACGCCCTTCAACTGCGAGCTGGCGGCGACGTGGTACCAGAGGGCGGTCGACAGAGTGACAAGATATGATCGGGAGATCGATATGCGAGATCGATATGGGAGATTGAGATGGGAGATCGGAGATCGAAGAGATATCGATATGAATATCGATATGGGGTATGGGATATCGATTTGGGATACGGTATATCAATATGGTTATCTACCATATCGATACGGTCATCCTGGGTATCGATATGGGATATGGTCTAATTATATGGATGATGACAGTATCGATACGGTCATTTCCCATATCGATATGGGATATCTTGTCACTCTGGCGGTCGATCAGGGCGACGAGGGGGCGATGGTGAACCTCGGCAATCCGTACGACGCAGGACATGGCATGGTGCAGGATTACGAGCGCGCGAACGCACTATATCGCGAGGCTATCGGGGTGGACAACAACACCGATGCCCTGTTCAACCTGGGAGAAAGTTACAGCCAAGGCGAGGAAAGCGGTGCGGTGACGGCGCTTTCGTTTTGGCAGCGGGCTGCTGATCTAGAGCATCCGGTCTCGCAATGGAACGTCGGTTTGGCTGGGCGGCTACGAAAATAACAGGGAGCTCACCAAGAAGTATATGGACGCCTGCGCCGCGCAGGGCCATGACATCGCATTGCGGCTGTGTTGAAAATATGAAGTTGAGCGCATTGTTTGGTGCCGCCGCCGCCGCTTTCAAGTCTGCTCCTCCCGCGGGTCATGAAGGCCCGTTACTCTGCTATACCGGGTGCCAGATGAATGCATAGGCAAAGACGAATAATAGTGAGAGAGATGATGAGACTTGGACCGATTGAATCGGCAATTGCGCGCACACACGTATGCGCAAGACAAAAAACAAATGTATATAATGAAATTGACTACACACCACACCACACCTCACCACACCCTCAAATAAATCCCCGCGAAACACCCCACATCGCCACCCGACGCCTTCGCAAAGACAGACAGTGCAGTCGTCACAACCTCCGCGCGGGGGCTAAGGCGGAAGCCTGGTACCTCTTCATACACGTTGACGCGTCTCACTCTCTCTATCTGTCGCTCTCTCTGTCTCTCTCACAACCTCCGCGTGCGCTGCGTCAGCTTCTTCTCGGCGGCGGGCGAGGCGTCCGCCTCCACCGCCGCCCGCCGCCGCGTCACCATGGAGGGCGACGCCATCGGCCCGTCGGAGGCGCCAACCTTCACCCTCTTCCCGGGCGCACGCCCCACGCTGTGCTTGCTGTAGCAGCGCAAGTTAAAATGGAAAGCAGAACTTGAAAGCAGTATATCACAGTTTAGTTTCAAGCGCTTAGTTCCAGGTGGTTTCAACTTGGGTCAACCGGCACCGCCCTACCTTGCCCGTTGGCGCCACCTTCTTCGCCGTCGCGTACACCATTCCCCCGCTTACCACCAGTAAATAGGGGCTTACACTCCTCCACTTTTCAGCTCGACGTAAGCGCTTTCTGTGGGATAGGGGGTTCATTTAGGGGTTGGTAGGGGGGGGGTTAGGAGGAGTTAGGGGTATTAGGGGGCGTTTAGGGTGTGTTTTGTGTCACAAATGGAACAGGTTGAGGTCAAAAGTGGACGAGTGTAAGCCCCTGCCAATAACGCACTGGCGACGCCCACCTTGTCCAGGCACTGCCGCGGGTCCGACCCGCAGAATATGAGACTGCTGAACACGATGATGAACGAAGCCCGCACCCAGGGTCTTACACTCGTCCACCTCTCAGCTCAACCTCAGCCGTCTTGGAGTATTTCAAACCTCCCCGTGTCCCCCTGTCTAACAGCTGGGGGGAAATCATGCACCCAACGTATCCCACAAAATGTGCTTTCGTTGAGCTGAGAAAGTTGACGAGTGTGAGCCCCTGCCCGCACCACCTGCGCGAGGCTCAGCACGGTGGCGCCGCCTCGGACCAGGGGCTTACACTCGTCCACTTTTCGGCTCAACGTAAGCGCTTTCTGTGGGATAGGGGGTGCATTTAGGGGTTGTTTACGGGGCCGATTTGTGGGTGTCAGTGGGTATTAGGGGGAGTTTAGGGTGTATTTTGTGTGAGAAACGGCTCAGGTTGAGCTACGAGGTGGACGAGAGTAAGCCCCTGCCCCGGACCACGAGCAGCATGATGGTCTTGCTCGCCAGGCCCCGGCTCAACATGTGGCTGCCGTACAAAAGCACGATCCAGGTCGTGCCCGAGCTGGCCGTGGCGGCCCTCATGGGCGCCAGCACCAGGTCCTGGAACTGCGGCGCCGTGAGCACCAGCGAGTACGCCGTGAAGCAGGGACTCTTAACTCGTCCACTTTTCGGCTCAAAGTAAGCACTTTCTCTGGGATAGGGGGTGCATGTAGGGATCATTAAGGGGCGGTGTGCAGGGGGTGTCAGGGGGTGGCATGGGATGTGTGGGGTGTACTTTGTGCCAGAAACGGCTCTGGTTGAGCTGAAAAGTGGACGAGTGTGAGCCCCTGCCGTGAAGCATGCCAAGCCTGCCGTGCCCATGACCATGGTCATGCGATCTCCGGAGGGCGGGTTCTTCAGGTGGCTCAGGTACTCCATGGTGATGCCCCGCAGCGCGTACCCCACGTTCAGAGGCTTACACTCGTCCACTTTTCAGCTCAACCTGAGCCGTTTCTGACGCAAAATGCACCCTAGACACCCTCCAAAAACCCTCTATCAACCCTCAAAGACCCATCTGAACAACCGATAATTGCACCCCCTGTCCCACAGGAAGCGCTTACGTTGAGCTGAATTGTGGACGAGTGTAAGCCCCTACCCACGTTGCAAGACAGCGTGAACGCGGTGGCGGCGGCGGTGCCCTCGGGCAGAGTAGGCCCCCCGTCCAGCACTGCCTTGGCCTTGATGGCGAGCCCCGTAATGACGATGCTTATCCCCAGAAGCTGCCCGGGGGTGTAGCGCTTGCCTGTGAGCAGGGGCGTACATATTTCACTCGTCCACATTTCAGCTCAACCTGAGCCGTTTATGTCACTGACAGACTGACGCCGCCCAGCGTATCCCACGAAAAGTGCTTACGTTGAGCTGAAAAAGTGCACGAGTGTAAGCTCCTGCCTGTGAGCAACACGTTGAGCAGGCAGCTGATTGGAATGGAGGCGCCCCCCACCGTCTGGTGGTACCCAGAGCCGGCGATGCGAATGGACTCGAAGGCGCACACCAGCGCGAAGATGTCAAACACGGGGAGCAGGCACAGCAGCACGCGCGCGGTCCCATCCAGAGGCTTCTTGCTCGCCTTGGCCGCCTTGCAGGGCCTTACACTCGTCCACTTTTCAGCTCAACCTAAGCCGTTTTGGTCATACCTCCCCGTATCCCCCTGTCTAATAGACTGGGGGAAAATCATGCACCCAACGTATCCAACAAACTATGCTTACAATGAGCCGAAGAGTGGATGAGTGTGAGCCCCTGCCGCCTTGGCCGCCGGCGAGTTGTCCGCCGTGAGGACGCCGAAGACGACGTCGGCGACGTACATGATGCCCACCATCAGGGGCTTACACTCGTCGACATCTCAGCTCAACCTGAGCCGTTTCTGATACTCAATACATCCCCTTGACGACTCAACACCCCCTCCACCCCCACCAGTAATACCCCCTAAACGCCCCCTAAACACCCCATGTCCCACAAGAAGCGCTTACGTTGAGCTGAAAGGTGGACGAGTGTAAGCCCCTGCCCACCATCTGCCGCACGTCCTTATGCACGCAGGCCAGGTTGATGATCGCCTGCGCACTGAGGAAGTAGAAGATGCCGCATACCAGGGGCTTACATTCGTGCACTTCACAGCTCAACTTGAGCCGGCTCTGACACAAAAATACAACCTAAACCCCCCCTAACACACCCAAATACCCCCTGACGCCTCCTAAATACCCCCTAAACAACCTCTAAATGCACCCCTTATCCCACAGAAAGCGCTTACGTTGAGCTGAAAAGTGAACGAGTGTCAGACCCATGCCGCATACCAGGAAGGCGAGGACGGGCAGCACCAGGTCCGCGTCCGGCTTGCCCGCCATCGCCGCGTGCGGTGGTCGAGGGGAGGGCTCGGTGGGAGGCGGTGACGGAGCAGGCGGGGTACTCGGTGGTGGGTGCGAAGGCCGTGCCGGCGGCTCCATGAGTAAGGCCCTACGGTACTATGAATCGGATGTTGTCTGTAAATGGACTAAAGCACCAATGCGAGAGGCGTGGAAGTGCAGAACTGCCAGAACGTGCGGATGACAGCTGGACGGGGCCAAGGCCAAAGCCTGGTGCCTCTCTGTACACGCGGCGGCGTCTCTCCCTCCGTCTCTCACACTGTCGCTGTCGCTGTGTCTCTCTGGATGAACACCAACGGGTGCGGATGACATCGGGGAGAGACACGCTTCCGCGTGTAGAAGGAGGCACCAGGCTGTAGCCTTGGTCCCCGTGTGTAAATGACACCGGGCCTTACTGGCGGCGGCGACGACAGCGGCGGCGGCGGCAACGGCGGCCGCGGCGGGAACAGGGACGCGGCGGGTCCAGAGGTCCTCTTGCTTTTAACGTATTAAGACCTCACTCAGCTAAAATAATTAGCTCCGTGAGGGGGTAGATCCGTCAAACTGGATCGGTCAAAACTGGCTCCGTCGATTCTGCCGAAGTGTTCTTCGTAAACCGTCGTTTCTTGAGTCAATTGAAAGTGCTTGGCGAAACTGTATCGGCCAAACTGGCTCCGCCGATCTTGCTTTTGCCAAAGGGGGGTTGGTCATTCTTAAAAGCAAGAGGAAGAGGGGTCCAGAGGGGTCCAGAGGGGTCCGCCAGAGGGGTCCAGCGGGGTCCAGAGGGGTCCAGCGGGGTCCAGAGGGGTCCAGAGGGGTCCAGAGGGGTCCAGAGGGGTCCAGAGGGGTCCAGAGGGGTTATAAAGGGGTCCAGACGCGAGACGGCATGTTTGAACTGGCCCCCACCAACACGTCGGATGCGCTGTATTCTTGCGCACACGCGGCGTTGCCTCACCACGGCGCGCGGATTGCCCCCACCTTTCTCACGCACCGCACGTACACGGCGCGGGAGCCCGCGGGCGGCCGACGGTACACGCCACGAACTTCTCCGAACAGCTTGTCAGCCACCCAAATAAACGAATCGGGTCGGCGCGGGGGTGAAGCAGCCGGCGGGAGGGTGAAGCAGCCGGCGGGAGGGTGAACAGCTCGCGGCGGCGACCATGTCGATGTTCAATAACGCCTCCAAGGGTGGGAAGATGCAGAACGCCATGGAGAACGGAGAGACGCGCAGGGAGGTGCGTGTGGTTCGTCCATCATCAAGCCGAAGCATCGCCCGACTGAATTTGAATTACCCCTGCTCTCAACACTTTCTCACAACCATCGCAGACATACTCCGGGGCGCTGCGGTCGAGGCAACTGCCAACGCCACAGTCCCGCGTCACAACGCTGCCGCCCTTCTCTCCCAGTTTTGGGTGAGAGAATAGCACCAGAGCCCTTGATTTAATTTACAATTTACCGTTGAGCTCCTACACCACTTTTTGATAAAATCCCCCCCGTTGTCACCTTCTCACCTCCTACAGGCGAAGCAGTGGAGGCGGAATTGCGGGTACGCCTTGGGGGGGGTGGGGGTCGTCGTGGGCATTCTCATCGGCCTCAGCGTTACGGGCGTCATTTGAGGGCGGGTTCCTGGAACGTCTATTGTGCAAACTGAGCCCGCCAGGACCCGCCCTGACAGCTGAAGAGAGTGCATTTTGTACCGGGGCCGCCGCTGCCGGGGCAGGCTGGGGCTGGCAATGACGCGCGGGAGGCCGGCTACTGTTTCCAATCATTTGTTGTACAGTATTAAACTAACGTTCATCGCGCTCCGGCACTCACACGGTGAGCAACTGAGCACTAAGCCAACCCAGCCGCGAACAAACGATTCGGCTCAAAAAATCGCCAAGGGTTACGAGTGGATGAGGGGGTAAGAAGAGCTAGCTATCATAGTGACTGGTCTGTGAGCCGTAAGTTATTACTTGGTTAGTAAGTACTGGTACTCGGACGAGTTATTCACTCGTCTGATCAGTTACTTCATAGAGGCGGCAACTCATAACAAGAGAAGCGGAGTGTGGGTATGAGCAAATGGGATGAGCGGTCCTGGGTAAACATAAGCTTACTCAACTGACTTTATAGCTAACAGACCAGGGACTAGAGAGGTGCAGAAGGAGTGCGACGAAAGGTACTAGAATATAATGTACAGCTGTAGAATATATTAACAGGTCAAGCGCGCTCCGAGTGTTCTAGTCCACGACGAGCGCGTCGCCGGCGCTTTTGAAAAAGTCCAACGCCGCGTGGTGGTCCTGGGTCGGGTGGATGGGCACCCGCCGCTTGCGCATGCGGAACCCGTGCGGCAGCTGGAACTGAGCCTGTAGGCAGGGGCATACACTCGTCCACATTTCAGCTCAACCTGAGCCGTTTCTGACACAAAATACACCCTAGGCACCCCATAATGCCCCCTGACACCTCTCAAACACCCCTTGGAGAACCCGTGAATGCACCCCCTATCCCACAGAAAGCGCTTAACTTGAGCCTAACAGTGGACGAGTGTAAGCCCCTGCCTGCAGGGCGGAGCGCAGGGCGCCCACCGTGGTGTCGGCCGCCAACGCCAGGTTGTAGCGGCGCAAGTTGAAATTGAAACCAAAATTTGAAAGCTGTTCATCCACATCTCAGTTTCAAGCGCTTAGTTCCAGGCGGCTGCAACGTGGGTTTGATAGGATCAACCTGCACCGCCCTACCAGGTCACCGACACGCACGCCGCCGTCCTCGGTGTAACGGCGCAAGTTAAAGTTGAGAGCAGAAGTTGAAAGCAGTACATCACAGTTTAGTTTCAGGCGCAAGTTCCAGGCGGTTTCAACATGGGTTTCATAGGGTCAATCTGCACCGCCGTACCTCGGGCTGACCGCCGCGGTACACCGGCACCAGCACCGCGCCCGCCGCCGCCACCCAGGGGCTTACACTCCTCCACTTCTCACCTCAACGTAAGCACTTTTTATGGGATACGTTGGGTACCTGCAGTAGATAGATGGGTCATAACTCGTCACAAACTGGACGCAAAACGGCTCGCTGACCAAAACAGCTCAGGTTGAGCTGAGAAGTGGGCGAGTGTAAGCCCCTGCCGCCGCCGCTGCCGGGCTGCTGGACTGGTACTGATAATCTTGACCCGCCGTCGCCGGAGTCGGCTGATACGATTGATTGGGCTGGTACGATTGGTTCGCCGGTGTGGTGGTGCTGCCGGGGTAGTCGTATTGCGGTTGATGCGGCTGCTGCGGTGGCGGAGGCCGCGCGGCGGAGGAATGGGGAGTATATTGCTGCTGCTGCTGCTGCTGCTGCTGCTACAGTTGGGGTTGTACCGGTGGTTCAGCTCACAAATTAGGGCGGTTCAGCGAGGGACCAGTGAGGATTTGGGTGGTTTCGCGGTGGTTTTGCTCGTAGGATTGGGGAGTTCAGTGAGGATCGTTGCAGAGGTTGGGTGGTTACGCACCTGCTGCTGCTGCTGCTGCTGCTGCTGCTGGTGTTGCCGAGCCGCCTGCAGCTGCGCAGCCTGCGCCTCAATCTCCGCCGCACGCCGGTGCTGCTCGCTCCGAGCGCGCTCCATCCGCTCGCGCTCCTCACCCAGTTGTAGCGGCGCAAGCTGAAATTGAAAGCAGAGTTTGAAACCAGTTTGTCGTACTTTAGTTCCAAGCGCCGGAACCATGCGCTTTCAACCATGCGCTTTCAATAGAGTAGCACGTGGTAATATCACAGAGCACCATACACGGATAATTAGTCATACACGACAATGACCTTTTATGCCGTGCTTGCAAACATGGATTTGAATCTGCACCGCCCTACCCAGAGTCGCCCGCACCCCCTCCCGCTCTCGCCTCAGCGCCTCCTGGTCCGCCTCCAACATCTCCTCCTTGTAGCGGCGCAAGTTAAATTTGAAAGCGGAAGTTGAAAGCAGTACATCACAGTTTACTTTCAAACGCTTAGTTCCAGGCGGTTTCAACTTGGGTTTTGATAGGGTCAACCTGCACCGCCCTACCTTGTTCATCTCCCGGTACTTTTCCAACGCCTCGGCGTGCTCCCTGACCTCGCTGTAGCGGCGCAAGTTGAATTTGAAAGCAAAATTGAATGCAGTTTGTATCACAATTTACTTTCATACTTCAACTCCAATAAACCAGCACCTTTCAACGTGGGCTTTATCGGGTCGACCTGCACCGTCCAACCTTGCGCTTATCCTCGTCAAGCTGTGCCTGCTGCTCCGTGCGCGCCACCTCGATGTGGTGGCGCAAGTTGAGATTGAAAGCACAGTTTGAAAGCAGCTTATGATACTTCAGCTTCAAGTGCTGAAACCATTGGCGCTTGCAACACGGGGCTTGACAGGGTCAACCTGCACCGCCCTACCTCGAAGGAGCGAATGTCGCCGTCCAATCGAAGCTCGGCTTCCTCCACGCGCGCCAAACGCCGGCGGTGGTCGAGCGCCGCGCTCTCCCCCTCGTCACGCAAAGCCTCCTTGGCGGTGACGCAGCGGTCGAACTCGGCGTCGAGATCCGCACGGCGATGGTCCAGGGTGGTGCGCTCCTACGACTAGGGCCAGGCGGAATGTGTCGGCGTTACTTTCGGCATAACAGGCAAATCGATAATTCCGGTACAATGCCAGGAATTTCAGGCAATTTTGGGGGATATTGGACGTTTCCTGGAAACTTTGGCCGTTTTCTAGGTACATGCGGAACCTTTTTGGCATTTTTTGCGCGTTTTACCTGCGCGACTTCGAGCAATGAGTAGGCATATCGGGCATGATCGGGCTTAATCCGAGCATAATAGGCAAAATTTGGCGAATTACGTATAGGAATCTGGGCAACAGGAAAAGCATATTCCGCCTAAGCCTACCTCCGACAGCTGGCGCTCCAGGTCGCCCCAGCGGCGGTCGGCGTCGTCCCGCCCGCGCTCGAACACGGCACTCTGCGCCGCCAGCTCGTGACCCGCCGCCGCCACTGCGCCCTCCCGCTCCACCACGGCGGCCTCGCGCAGCGCCACGTCGGCGGCGCCGGCCTGCGCACGCGCTGCCTCCGCTCAGGGATTCTGTATCCGTCCATACATCCGTATGACCCTATATCCGTATGATCCCGTATCCGTATGACCCTGTATCCGTAGGACCCTTCATCCGTACGAGTCCGACCCAATCTAGGCATGAGTGGCCCATCTCAGGCATGTGAGGCATGTGACCCGTATACTGCTCGCCTCATCATCCAACACAATATTGCTCGTGACATCATCCAATGCATTTAGAATCCTCGTTCTTGAGTTGAATGCCATCCTATGACGTAGCGAGCAATAGGCCAATTTCGGTATATCGCCCTGGTGAAATGCCCATAGAGAGTCGCGGACAACGCATCAGCGCTCCGCGCGGGAAAGCGGGCGCCAGGTTGAATGCCCATACAGATTTGCGGACAAAGCGTCAGCGCTCGGCACGGGAAGCGATATGACGAAATCGGCCTGTTTGTGAGGCCCTACCTCGGCCTGCACCTGCCCCGCGCTCTCCGCCAACGCCTCCAGCTCCCGCCGGTCCCGCGCCATAGTCTCCCGTTCCGTCCTAGCTATAGCGGCGCAAGTTTAATTTGAAAGCAAAATCTGAAAACGGTTTATCATATTTCAATTTTATGAGCTTAATTTCAGGCGCTTTCAACGTGGGTTTGATGGGGTCAACCTGCACCGCCTGACCTTGCCGCTACCCGGAGCTCTTTTGTCTTGTCGCGCGTGCGCGTGAGCTTGAGCTCAGATTCTGCTAGTGCCCCCTCCAGCCCGTGGTAGTACCGGCTGTACTCCTCGTTGTAGCGGCGCAAATTGAATTTGAAAGCAAAAGTTGAAAGCAGTATGTCACAACTTTAGTTTTAAGTGCATAGTGCCAGTCAGTTTCAAGGTGGATTTTATAGGGTTAACCTGCACCTCCCTACCTCGTGGAGATGGGTCTTGAGTCTCGAGTACTCTGACTCCAGCGACTGCATCTCGTCTTGTAACGCGCCGTACATCTGGCCGATCTGGCCGATGACCAGGGGCTTACACTCGTCCACCTGTCAGCTCAACGTAAGCGCTTTTGGTGGGACAAGGGGTGTTTAGGAGGTGTTTAGGGAGTGATTAAGGCGGGGGTGGAGGGGGTGTTCAGGCGTGTAAGGGATGTGTTGAGTGTCAGAAACGGCTCAGGGGGAGAATGAGAAGTGGAGGAGTGTCAGCCCCTGCCGATGACTCCCTCCGCCTTGCTCGCCGTTCCTGGGGGGTTGGCGCCGGGGGCACCCACAACGCCGCCGCCAAGAGACAGGGCCCGCACGGTCGGCGTCATCTCCGCCGCCGGCGTGAAGCGCACGGGGGCCACGCTCGCGTTGCGTCGGTCGCCGCTTGGACCACCGCCGCCGTCCAAGGCGGTATCGGAGGATGTCACGCCGGAGGTGATTCGGATTGAATCCGGCGCCATACCCCCGGAGAACCACAGCTTGCGAGACTCCCCGCCCCCGGCCCCGCCCCCGGCCCCGCCCCCGCCGTTGGTGACGCCTTGCCTGTACATGCCGTCCTCGTCCTCGTTGAAGCGGCGCAAGTAGAAATTGAAAGCAAAAATTGAAAGCAATTTATCAAATTTTAGTTTCAAGCGCTCATATTCAGGCGCTTTCAACTTGGGTTGATCGGGTCAACCTGCACCGCCATACCTCGTCCTCGTCGTACAGATCGGCGAGCTGGTAATTGACGGCGGCGCCAGACGGTTGTGCTTGTGAACTCGGCGGCGGCTGCTCAAAGACCGTCGCGCCGCCCGCGCCGCCGGCCGTCGTTTAGGGGCTTGCACTCATTCCGATTTCAGCTCAACTTGAGCTCTTCCGTCCACCGTGTAACCCAACTTAAATCATGAATGTGTGCTGGAGTAGCTGAAGTTGGGCTCTAAGGTGAACGAATGAAAGCCCCTGCCGCCATTGTCGCCGGATGGGGCACCGATGCGGGGTGGAATATGCTACCGCTGCGGTTGCGGTTGCTGTCTTGCGGCGCTTGGCTAAGTTGCATGATGGACGCGAGCGCGGCGGCAGGGCCCGACACCGCGGATGCGGCTGCTGTGGCGGCGGTGGCGGCGGCGGGGGCGGCGGCGGGGGCGAGAACGGCGGCGGCGGGTGTGGGTGTGGGGGCGGCAGTCATCATGTACGAGGCCAGGGCGGGGGCCGGGCCGGGAGGGGTGGCGGTGGCGGGGGCTGGGGGACGGGGTGGGACTAGGACTGAGGCGGGGGTCGGTGGACTGCGGCGGGCGGGGGCGGGAGCAGGGGCGGGGGCGGGGGCGGGGGTGTGGTATGGCTCGTACGAGTGCTGTGAGGATGGAACCGGGGCGGGGGCAGGAGTGGGGTAAGGCTCATACACTAGCTGTTGGGCTGGGTGTGAGGCCCTCAGGGCGGGGGCTGGGGCGGGGGCCGGGGCAGCGGCCGGGGCAGGGGCCGGGGCGGGAACACTGTGGGGCTCGTGCGCCGACTGCTGCGGCCTTTGCTTCATCGAGCGCAGGAGCGCCTCGACGGGCAGGCTCGCGCCCCGCGCACTCCTCGCCTCCAGCGCCGCCGCTGCCGCCGCCGCCAGCACCCCCGCCGCCCGCCGCGGGTCCTTCCTCCCAACCCCCGCCCGGCCCCCCGGCCCCGCACCCGCCCCCGCCAAGGCCCCGCGATGATGATACGACGACATCGAGAAGGCCCGAACGGCCTCCTTCTCCGCCACCGCTGTCGCCGCCATTTGGCAGGGAACACACGCACATCAGCAGTAGCACGAGGTCAGATATTCGCAGCTCACACACAGGCAGTTGGTCATGCTCACCAAGGACGCACCTGATGCCCTTATAATGCGAACCAGACCCCCCCATGATGGGCACCTGAACCCCCATACATGAGCACCAGAACCCCCTGAATTAGGCACAAAACCCCCCTGTGATGTGCACCTGACGCCCCCATAATGGGCACCTGACCCCCTTATAATGGACGCCAGACCCCCCTATGTCACGAAATTGGCCACGGGTGGGCGTGGCCTGACCATGATGGACGGCTGGTCGCCCAAGGCGATGCCCGCCTGCTTGCTGTGGAACAGCGCGTCCAGCACCGCGTCCTCCTCCCGCTCCGATGACATCGCCGCCGCCATCACCAC
>Ga0307489_10000867_pt1 | contig 19277 bp, 31 predicted proteins | sample SB12metaG_FD_202247 | JGI IMG/M metagenome (GOLD analysis project Ga0307489, IMG submission 202247) | Sea-ice brine microbial communities from Beaufort Sea near Barrow, Alaska, United States - SB 1.2 | ecosystem: Environmental > Aquatic > Marine > Coastal | place: USA: Alaska | collected...
CTGGCAGGCCTCACCGACTGCTGCCGCATCGCCACGTCGTACGGGTCCTCACTCGCGGCGGTACCGTCGGCGGCATCGGCGTCGGCGGCGCTGACATCGTCCGTCCCAAACTCCTTGGTCTAGCGGCGCAAGTTGAAATTGAAAGCAAATGTTGAAAGCGGTTCATCATATTTTAGTTTCAAGCGCTGAAACCAAGCACAGTCAACCTGAGGTAAGCTCGGGGTCAGCCTGGGGACAACCTGGGGTCAACCTGGTGTCCACCTGAAGTGGACCTGGGTCAACCTAGGATCAAATCGGGTTCAAACCGGGGTCAACTTGGGGTCAACCTGGGGTCAACCTAGGGTCAACCTGCACTGCCCTGCCTTAGACTTGCCCTCATCGGCGTCAGCGTCGGCGGCCTTAGGCGCAGCGCCCGCTGTAACGCACCCCGTGGCGTTTGCTGAGCTCCCCTCGCACACGCATTGCGGACAGATCTGCTCGCAGTAGGGAACATACAGCAGCAGTCACATGTGGTAAGATTACTGAGTAACATCACACAGGCATCAAACTCAGTGTAAGGGATACCAGTCTCCCTTCACTTCTCGAAATTGAAGGTCTATTTACTCAAGGATTGCGACCGGTCGGACGATCGGCGAGTCGGTCGCTGGGATTCCGATAGTTCTGATTGGTTGAACGGGATTCGATACCACATCTTCGATACTAGACCTGACACAGAGTCTAAGTCCGGCACGTCTTATCTCGATCGTCTCTTTGCCACGTCAAAGGATGCAAATTCACTCAAGAATCGTGGGTCTGGCCTCACCAACTCCTGGTCCATGGTATCTTCGCCGGCCATGCGGCAGAAGCGGCACCCGTTATCGCCACGGCAGCCGAGGTGTAGCGGCGCAAGTTGAATTTGAAAGCAAAAGTTGAAAACAGGGTGTCGTATTGAGCTTTCAAGAGCTAAATCCATGCGCTTTCAACACTCCTTTCAACGGGGCGAAGCTGCGCTACCCTGCCTAGGCCGCCTCCGGTGACGCACGCTTTGTCGAAGTACTGAGGACCGGCGTTCTGGTCGCATTTGGCATCGCATGTGTCGGGGGTGGTGGTGGCGGCGGCGCCGGCGAGGGCGGCGTCAGCGGCGGTGTCGACGTCGGCGTCGGCGGTGGCGTCGGCGGCCATGGTGGCCCCGGTGGCGGCGGCGGCGGCGGTGTCGGCGTTAGCGGCCTCATCCTTACCCTGCCTCCAGGGACTTACACTCGTCCACTTCTCAGCTTAACCTGAGCCGCTTTTGTCACTGAATCCCCAGGAAGCCACCCAGCGTATCCCACAGAAGGTGCTCAAGTTGAGCCGAAAAGTGGACGAGTGTAAGAACCTACCTGCTTGGCGTCGACATCGGCATGCGCACGGCGGTGGTTCTTCCTCCCGGCCCTGCTGACCTCACACCAGGGTCTCACACTCGGTCCACTGTTCAGCTCAACCTGAGCCGTATCTGACACAAAATAAATGCTACACACCCCATAACAACCCCAACGCCTCCTAAATACCCCCAAAGCAACCCCTGATAACTTCCCCTGGACACCCCCTATCCTACAGAAAGCGCTTACGTTGAGCCAAAAAGTGGACGAGTGTAAGCCCCTGCCTCAGACTCAGACCAGCCGGTGGCGGCACCCTGCTTGGTTCCGCCCCCGCCGATGGCAGACTTAGACACGCCGGTGGTCACCACGTCGTCCGCGGCAGCAGTCAGCGCCGCGTTCAGCGCTGCATCAAGCACGCCGCCCTCTTTCTTCTCGGCCTTGCCCTCCTTGGCATCGCGCAGATCGAAACCGACGCCACCCTTCTCGACACGCTTCTTGGCGTCGTCAGGCTTCTCGCCTGCGCGCTTCACTCCATTACGCTTCTTCGCAGCACGCTTCGCAACACGCTTAACATCGAGCTTCCAGTCATCAGCCTCCGTCTCATCCACCTCCGCATCAATCTCCTTCTGATCGATCTTCTCATCAGCCTTCTTCGCAGCACGCGTCTCAGATTCTGAGCGGTCGTGCTCCGACTTCCCCTTGCCAACGTCAGCCACACCGTTGGCATCTTCCGCAGAAAGCACCGCTACCCAGGGCCTGGCACATATTGCTCTCGCCACGTCAAATTATGCCAAACAGCTCAAGGCACTCGGATTCAAAGTGCATGTCAGTGACGTGGCGGGTGATGGGCCTGGCAGATATTGCTCAACACGTCATAGGATGCTGATTGACTGAATACGGAAGACATAAGGACTAGAAAATGGGCGTCAATGAAATGGCGAGCAAGGTCTGCCAGGCCCCACAGCTACTATAGTATCTTCCACACGAAATGCTGCGTCACATGATGGGGCGAGCGAAAACAAACAAGCCCTACCGTTACCAAAGCATCAGCCGCCTGTGCCGCCTCCGCCGCGTCCTCGTCACCTTTCTTCTTCTCAGCTTGCCACTTGGCATCAAGCTTCCCGGCATCACGCCTCTTGCGTCCCAGCTGTCCTTGATCAGGCTTGTCATCATCGTGTTTTTCGAACCCCAACAACGCCTCCTCCGCCTCCTGCTCCAGCTCCTCCTCCCTAGCCTCCTCCTCCGTCAACGTCTCAGGTTCCGGTATATCCTCCTCCACGCCTGGTTTTAGGGCCAGGTGGGGGTATGCCTTCGCCACGTCACAGGGTGCCACATGACACAACACACTAGTGTCTATGTGCAGTGGGGTTTGCTCGCCACGCCACAGGGTGAGGAAACCTTCAGGGAGCCCCCTGACGCAACACACTAGGGTAGAAAGTGCGGTGAAAGGCCGCGTTTGGGTCAAGGGGAGGACACCTCGCCACGCCACATGGAGCCACTGGACTCGACACACGAAGGTATAAAGTGCGGTGAACGACCGCGGTCAGACTAAAGAGAGTGTGCTTGCCACGATACAGCGGGTTGCTTGACTCAACACACGGCCAGGGTGTTCCATCTTTGCCATGCCAGGAACCGCTCCATCCTCGACAGAGGCGGGGTCCACCATCTTGGTCGACTCGTTGCTCATCAGAGGGCTGTCGGCCGCGATCAGGGGCTTACACTCCTCCACTGTTCGGCTCAACGATGAACACTTGTTGTGGTATATACTCTGGGTGACGTCAGTATGTCAGGGACACAATAGTGGCTCAAGTTGAGCTGACAGGTGGACGATGTAAGCCCATACGTCCGTCTTGTCAGTGTAAAAAACGGCGAAGATTGAGCTGAGGAGTGGACGAGAGTAAGCCCCTGCCTGCGATCTCGCCGTATGCGCTGGCGTCCTTCCCGAGCGCCGCCGCGGTGCCGTAGCCGGGGGTGTCGACCGAGACGGCGACCAGCGTGCCCTCTGCGCAGGGCCTTTACAGTACTCAACACGTCTCAAAGATGCTCAAGCCTCCCCGTCTCAAAGACGCTCCTGTACGTCCAGGTTCTCGTGGCGCGTGGGGCGTCAAGCGAAACCTGAGTGGCACGACCAGATCAAACCCAAGGTGCTCAGCCTTGCGTAAGTGAGGTAAGCGTAGCGTGTGCCGCCCCTCGAGCAAACACAGCAGGCTAACGGTGGCCAACTACGAGTACTCGTTTACTCTCAAAGATGCTCAAGTGCCAAACGATTGCCACTTTCAAAGATGCTCGCAAGTGGTTTTATAGGTTCAGAGACAAAGGGCGTTACACAGATGCTGGGAAGCGTAAATGGTAGTTGGTACGTATGATGCAGGCCTTGCCGCGGCGGCGCAGAGTAAGGCGACGGCGACGCCGAGCACGACGCGCGCCGCCTTGCGGTTCTTGCCTGCGGAGGCTTCGCCGCTCAGGCCATTCAACAGGAGGGGGGCGGACTCCGCATCCATGGTTGCGTAGAACCCGGGGCGGGTACCACAGCGAACCTATGAAAGGCTGCGGGCGCTCCGCTCCCTGCGACCGCTCTCTCGCTGCGCCGGTGCGACGGCGCGACCTCAGGGGCGCGGACTCGTTGTGAAGTCCACACGAAGGCACTCGCTTCTCGTTGTAACCCCTTTTGGTCAGCCAAAAATGTCGTTATGGCAGTTGACTGTTGGTCCGCGCCAAATGCTCCGCGCCAGTCCCGCGGTGGTTTCCGCTCTCGACGGTTGTATTGCAGACCTGCTGGGTTCGGTGTAGGGTTTCTTTTTTAGGGTTTTGATGAAACAGAGAACCGGTCAACCCAATCCACAGTGGAAAAATGCAAAGAAAAAATCTATTCGCGATAAGAAAAATCTATCCATTGGTCACGTCACAACTCTGATTAGACCGTCGTGCTTGAGTTAAAAGGGTCCCCAGCGTGTGCCACGTATTTGCCACGTACCCAAGCTCGCGGGAATTCCTACACTTTCCCATTCCCAAAGGGAATGCAGTTTGGGAAACCCAAGCAGATACTTTCTCTCCCTGATTTCTTTTTTGCCGAATCGTTATGGGCATTCATCGTGTGAAACCTTTTCACTTTAAAAGATTGCGAGCAAAACATTTCCTGATTTCCGTGCCGAGCTGACTCCGAGCTGGACTCCGCAATGCCAGCTCCTCATCACGCCTACTCTTCGCATCTTGGCGCTCATAAGTTCGTGCATGCTCCCTTGAAAAGGAGCTGCACACTTTACAGCCCTCCAGCGTCCTCCGTCCACCCGTCCCCCCTATCCTCGCATCCCACGCGTCGCCGAGACTGCTCCGATACACCATCTTCTTCAGTCCATTTCCCGGCATATCCCTCCCCAGAGGTGCCCAGGTGCTTCCCGCCTCTTCCCTTCCTCCGAAGACCGCTCCCTACGCCCTCATCCGACGCGCCTCGCCGCCCGTACTACATCGCAGCGAGCTCACCGCCTCGGTGTACAACGACATCTACCCTCCGCGCTCCGCCGCACCGTCACACGCGCAACAGTCAAGAACATGGGGCCTGAGATTCTGGTCCGCCACCACGCGGTGCTCGCCAAGGTGTGCCTCGGGGGTGGCTTCGCGTACGGCTTCACGTACACCGCCAACCACGGCACCAGCCCCATCCACGACATGGGCAAAGCCGCAGGTACGCGCACAACCAACCATCGCATGTCCGCAGCGCGCGCGCGCTCTCGCTTCCCCCCGATACACAACGAACACCCGAAACTTCCGTTCACAAATTGCGAGAGGGTTTACTTTCCGTTTAAATGCTGACTCCTTCCCGTTGCTTTTCGTTCTCTCCGCCTGCAGGGATGGATGCGGCGCCGACGCAGCACACCACGTTCGAGGTCCGCGCGCGCTAGGCGACACGGTGCCGCGCGATGTCACGGAGGAGGCACCGCGCATCAGCAGCTAAAGCCCTCGCTGTTTTTTTATGCGGGGGTTCAAAACAACGAACCGGGGGTGCCCAGGCTTCACATTGCCATTTCAACTTCACCCTCCCGGGTTCCATCTTCACCACCATCACCACCATCACTACCACCACCACCGACGACACCAGCAACGACACCACAACCGCCAGCAGCCTACATCAACGACGCCACCTCCTCATCCTCGTCCTCCTCCTCCACCACCACCTCCACCAGCACCTGCCCACCCCATCGACCTCCGCGGCCACGCTCTCCATCGCCCTCCCCGCCATCGACGCCGACTACTACAGCTGGCATCACCACCACCACCACCACCACCACCACCACCACCACCACCACCACCACCACCACCACCATCACCACCACCACCATCGTCAAGACCTATACCATCGGGGGCACACATCGCACTTCTCCATCAAAATATATCCAGGAGGAGTGCCGCCCCATAATAGCTTATACCACCGCAACAACTATACCACCGTATCAACTATACCACCGCAACAACTATAACAGCAAGCATAACAGCATGCAAGGATGATTACCAACATGGAAGTAACAACACCACCCTATGCTATACAACACCGCGAGTGTTTACAACGCATACAATTCCACAATGTACGAGTAACACGATCACATGTATTACACAAGATCATAGACATACAAGATTATAGAATAGAGCCACACGACAAGACAAGTGGACAGTACCACCGGATAAGATACCGGGTTTATACTACGTCGATGCAACTTTCATTAGCAGAGCCTTTTAGGATGCGCCGTTTTCTGGCCACGCCTGATAGGCCGTGCCGTTTAGGCACCATACAATAAATTGGGAAAATGTAAATACATAAGCTGAGAGCGTGTGCGTTTGTCAATAATGAAAACAGCCACGCTATTCCCAATCCACGTGCATTGTGCGGAGCTCGTTCCCGCGCGTGGCGCCTCCCGCGAAAGTAAATGGCACGCACTCAGTGGATGCACGTCGTGTCCTGGCCGCCACTCCCCGCGGGTGTCTTTTACTTATACTTTTTCGAATTAAAAGGCTAGGGTTGCAACATTGACCTGGCCACTCGTTCCCTAACTACTTGATCATAGTGCACCGGAGCAGTGTACCTCTACACACACTGTCACAGTGCCGCCTAACTCATGTTCATCTACCAGCCCATCACCGGACATACCAAACGGTCTGCTGCTGCCGGCCCCGCGGGTGCGCATGGTGCATACGCGCCCCCCCACGCTGCTCCCGCTGCCCCACCCCTACTCTGCCAGAACCTCACTCGGGTGCAGGAAGGGAGCTGCCGCTGCCCTGCCTCTCCCGCCACCGCGCCTCCCCCCCACCAAACAGCGCGCACATCCCCTCACGGGGACAGGGCGTAGGCCGTCTGGTGCCTCCTCATACACGCGGAAGTGTCTCTGTCTACCGCACTCTCACACGCGCATCATCCCTCATTCGGGAGCAGGCAGCGAGCTACCGTTGCCCTGCCGCTCCCGCCCCCCCCGGACGGCACGCAGCACACACCCGCCACAGCCGCCATCGCATTCTTCAACCAAACCAGCCGCCCTACGGTCGACAGGAAGCAAACTATCGCAAAGTCAATCCCGGTGACACCACAGCTCCGCACATCCCCTCACGGGGGACAGGGCGAAACCCTGGTGCCTCCTTACACGCGAGAGGGCGTCTCTCTCTTTACCGCTCTCATATGCATATCACCTCTCACTCGGGTGGAGGCAGGGAGCTGCCGCTGCCCTGCCGCCCCCGCCCACCCCCACCCCCAAACGGCGGGCACACCGCCGCCATCGTCTGTTTCAACCACACCGGCCGCCCCACGGTCGACCCGAAGCACACTATCCCAAAGATGATCCCAGTGACGCCCCAGCTGTAGCGGCAAGAGTTGAAATATAAATCAACATTTGAAATCGGTTCATGACATTTTAGTTTCAAAGCGTTTAGTTCCAAGCGGTTTCAGTACAGGTTTCATCGGTTCAACCTGCACCGCCTTACCCAGCTGGCCCACCACAAAGTTGGCCCCATACTAATCACCGCCACGCTCACCACCAACTGCACAACCTGCATAGGGCAGCCGAAGCGCAGGAAGTCCTTGAACACGTAACCTCTCAGTAGGGCCTGGCAGATAATGCTCTACGCGTCATATCAAAGAATGCCATTCCAGCGGCGCATGGGATGCTGGTGCAGGCGAGATCAGACGCCAGGATTATACGCCGCGATCAGACTGCGGCTGCTACAGTTGGAGTCAAGCCGCGTTGAATCGGAAACACGCTACAAATTGTTGCGGGTGACGCAGGGTGGCAGACGTGAACGGCGGAGACGATAGGGGTGGGCACAGCAGCTGCTGCTATAGCAGCATCACCGGCAGGCTGAAACATGCGTTGGATGTCATGGTGAGCAATTCTCTGGCAGACCCGACCTCCCGGTCCATACACCATCAAGTTGGTCTGGTACCCGAAGGGCGACATGAACGACGCCGACGCCGCCAGCATCACCAGGAATGAGATCATCATGAGCGGCACGCCCTGGCGTTCCGCCGCCTCCGCCGCAATGGGAAACATCAGCGCCGCCGACAACGAAGGCCCAGTACAATATGATCAAGCAGTCAGATGATACAGGGCCTGAGCTGAGTGGGAGGATAAGGCGAATGTGTGCATGTATACTATGAGCAACCAGTCAGATGATTCCAGGCCTGAGGAGAGGACTGCAAAAAAGCACAGGTGTACCATGACCAAACAGACAGATGATACTGTGCCAAAGGAGGAGGAGCAGGCGAATGTGCACAGATATACTGCGATATAATTGTCAGATGATATTGTGCAGTAGGAAGAGCAGGCGAAAGTGCAGTCAGGTACTAAGATCAAACAGTCAGATACTGGGGCGTGGATGATACCGGGCCGTGCCGCTGCGTTGTTTGTCACCACGTTGCTGATGATGAACGTGGCCAGATACACCGCCATGTAGTGGCACAACATTGAAATTGTGAGCAATGTTTGACAGCAGTCTTATCAGACTTGAGTTTCAAGCGCTTAGAGCTAGTTGCAGATGGTGTCAATGCGGGTGTCAACGTTTCAACCTGCACTGCCCTGCCGCCAGCAACAACCCGCTCTCGCCCGTGCCCGACAGCTCCGCCAGCTGCACCAGCTTCGCCGCGACTGTGCCGGCAACTCCCGAATTTTGCAGCGCTTTGCTCAGGCCGAAGGCTGCTGCGATGGTGACAATGACGTCCCACTTCACAGCGTCGCGAGCTTCCTGCTGGCTGAGCGCGCCGCACGCTATCATGATGCCTTTGGCTAGAGTCAGATTGATAATCCTCGCAACGTCATAGGATGACTTCAACTCAGGAAGTAATGGTTTTAAACTTGGTGGACAGTGTGGCAGGTATGATCAATTGACCCGGGCAACTGGTGTGGTTACTCAGGTAAGCATCGTTCACTGTGGCGACGTGGGGACCTACTACAACACACGTATAAGTTTACCTCTAACTAGCCTTGGAATGAAACTGCAAAAAAACGTCAGGCCCTACCCGCGGCGAAGATGGCCGCGACGAGCAAGTTCATGACGCCAGCTGTGTACAGCGTGATCATCGCGACGGCGCAGCACAGCGCGGGCACCAACAGCCTGAGTCGCGGCGGCGCGCTATCCTCCAGCCAGGGGCTTAAATTCGTTCACTTTTCAGCTCAACTTGAGCACTTTTTGTGGGATACGTTGGGTGGTTTGGGTGATAATAGTGAAACAAAACGGCTCAGGTCGAGCTGAGAGGTGGACGAGAGAGAAGTGGATGACATTCGTGCACTTCTCAGCTCATCGTGAGCACTTTTTGTGGGATACCTTGGGTGGTTTGGGTGAATATTGTGAGAAGGGTTGAGCTGAGAAGTGGACGAGTGTAAGCCCTTGCCTCCAACACGCTGACGAGCGCGAAGCCGCTGCCGGAGTGCCCGGCCTCACGGTGGAAGTCTGGCCCCGCGTCCAGCAGCAGCACGTCCCTAGGAGCAGGGCCTTGCACTCGTCCCTTTTCAGCTCAGCTTTAGCAGTTCTGTCCGTGAAACCACAGAAAGCACAGGGCCTCACCATGTCCCCTTTTCAGCCCAAGCAAAGCTGTCGTAGTCCGTTGAACCATTGGCACTAATCTCTCGATCGAGCTTGACCGCGGCTGAAATGGGAGGAAGGCCCTGTGAAATTAAGCTCTTTTGTCGGTATCGGTAAGACTGCTATCCCTCGAAGAAGCTGAAGTGCCAGCTGGAAAGGCAACAATTGAGGGCCCTGCCCAGGATGCAACACCACGTCACCCACCCGCGCGTGCACCCTCACACCCTCCCGGTGCACCGCCAGCACCACTGCGTTGTAGCGCGACCGGAACTTGATGTCGCGGATGCTCTTCCCAACCAGCGGCCTCATCTCAGGGCCCAGCAGAAAATGCATAGAACATCACACGGTGGCGTTTCAGTCCATAAATGAGGGTCCGAGCCGGGTACTGAGACTCCGAACAAATCCGCCACAAACACCCCCTGACGAGGCGCCTGACTAGGATGCGAGCTGGATGCATAGCCGCTCGGCATCATCCCACAGGTTACTGACGCCTGACATCGGTCAGCACCTACCATTCAAAATGCATTAAAGGGGATGTTGAGAAATCGTGCGAGGCCCTGCCCAGTCTTGGCCACAACCGCCTGGATGAGCCTGCGCTCCTGGCTGTTGACGTCGAGTTTGTCCACCTGGTCCGTGGCGTACGGCGCCAGGCCCGGGATCTTGCGGATCATGGCGATGGAGCTGGCATTGCCCGCGTACCACAGCACGTCGTTCGCCTTCAGGTACGGTCCTAACACAATTGTGAGATGGTTTGGTCCGGTGACCATGCAGAGTGAGCTTGCTTTGGTAGGTGACATCAACTTTGCGTGAGCGGTGTATAGTCACTGATACTTTGACTCCTGTTTGGTCAGGTGACCATACCATACGAGCTCATTTCGGCCCTAACAAGAGGCCACTGAGCAGGTGAACACACACGGTGTGAGCCTGTTCTTTCGATCCTGACTTGAGGCCAACAAATAGGTGTTAGGCGACCACGCCAGAAAGCCAACGGTGAGAAGAGAAAAGTAAGTTGTGAAGCTGCCCCGGGAGCAATACTTTTATTCAGCATTTGAGTAGTGAGTGGTGGTTCAGACTCCTCACTGGGGTCGATCACATCACACGCTGTTGGTGTGAAGCGAGTGATGTTTTGATTCAACGGTGACAACTGAAGTGAGGGATGGTGCAGGTTGACAAGATCCCCACCTCGAGAGGGTCATCACTGGGGTCGATCACATCCACGCGCTGCTCCTGTTCCGTCACCAGCGGCACCGCTACCTCCGACACAACCGCCGGCCGGGACTTAGGGCCTCACAGATGTTGCTCACCATGTCATAGAATGCCGGTTTTACTCAGCGTCGGGTCTGGTATCGAATATCTGGTATTGAATCCCGTTCGACCCATCAGAACAGTCCATTTCAAAAGTCCCACCGACCGACCCGCCGACAATCCGACCGGGTCGCAATCCTTGAGTAAATAGACCCTCGATGTCCAGGTAATAAGCCAGAATAGTCAGGCCTGCACTGAGTTTGACTCATGAAACGAGGGTTTGAAGTGTGATGGAAGACGTGGTAAGCGGTATCCATCAGACCCTACCGGGACTTGAAGGAAATCCCGTGGTAATTGGAAGCAGCGTTGTGGGCGGCGGCGGTGACGGCGGTCTCGGCGGCGGCGCTTTCAGCGGCGGCGGCGGCGGTGGCGGCGGACATTGAGGCGGTGCGAGCAGTAGGGTCTGACATAGAATGTATGCCCCGTCATTCTCCGCATTGTAGAACCTCGTGTCCATGATAGAAGAAGCGGTAGGGCCTGACATATCATTCTACCATGTCATCTGCCACATTGTAGACCCTCGTTTCCTGAGTAACAATATATTTACATGACGTGGCGAGAAGATCTGCCAGACCCTACCGGGCGGTGGGGGCGTGCACGGGGTTGGACTCTCCGGCGGCGGTTGTCGGCCGGGACTTGAAGGAGATGCCGTGGTAAAGACTTTGCTTGGCGGCGGCGGCGGCGGCGGCGGCGGCCGCGGCGGCGGAAGCAGCGGCGGCGGCGGCGGAGGCGACGGCTGCGCCAACATGTAGTGGCGAAAGTTGAAATTGAAAGCAAAACTTGACAGCAATCAATCATGTTCCAGTTTCAAGCGCTTAGTTCCAGGCGGTTTCAACATGGGTTTCGTTGGTTCAACTTGCACCGCCTTACCGACGGCGGTGGGGGACGTGGGGGAAGCCGAGCGGTCCGAGCCGTCACGGGTGAGGCTGTCGCGGGGGGCAGGGGAGTTGGGGGTAGTGGGTGTGGCGGCAGCAATAGACCTGGCAGCAGGGGCAGCAGGGGCTTAAACTCATCCACTTCTCAGCTCAACGTAAGCACCTTTTGTGGGCTGCACACCTCCACTTTTCAGTTGGTCGTGAGCACTGTTTGTGGGCTAGGTTGTGTGTTTAAGTCACAGAAACGGCTCTGTTTGAGCGGGGAAGTGGACGCTTGCTGCAACTTCAGTGGCACGAAGCGGTCAATGTTGAGCTGAGTAGTGGACGAGTGTAAGCCCCTACCTGGCAGACGCAGCGGCGATAGCTGAATCGGCCGCGGTGTCATCCGGCCGCGGCCGCTCGATGGAGACCAGGGAGTAAGGCCTGACAGATAATGCTTGCCAGGTCATCCACCACACTTCACACCCTCGTTGCATGAGTTGAATGGCACGCAATGACGTGTTGCTACTCGCACCGAGTTCCTCTACCATAAGAAACACGCGGTTTGGAGGAGATATCCCCGGATCTGGGACATCTATCGACCGCCCAACGGGCCGGTCTTTTGCTTTGCACGAGTCAATAAGCCCTTAAATCGATCAGTTTGTCGTATCGAGGTTTCGGCGCGTGTGGACCCCTCAGTTTCTTATGATAGAGGGGGTCGGACCGAGTAGTGAGTAGCATCTGTCAGGCCCCACGAGGAAGAGTCCTGGGAGCTGCCGGAGACCAGCATGGTCCGCGGTTTTCTTTATGAAATTATTCGCGCCGACTTTGATGCGCACTGCCATCCGGTAGGGACTGATAGATAGTGCATCCCACGTCACAGGATGCCAGCTATCCCTAGGAACGAGGGTTCGTTAGGCGTTTGATGACGTGGTGGCTGATGGATCGTGCTCGTCACGTCACAGGATGCCAATCAGCTCAATGAACGAGGGCTGTTTATGCGTTTGATGACGTATCGACTGATGGAGAGTGCTCACCACGTCATGAAACGCATCAAGAATCCTCGTGTCTTGTTTTGAGTTTATGTGAATCGTATGACGTGGCGAGCACTGTCCATCACTCCCTACCATGAGAAACTCATTGCCAGCCTCGTCGAATGAGCCGGCGGCGGCGCCGCTCACTGCCAGGTCGCGGTGCGCCTGCCGGACGCGCAGCATTTCCTCGGCCGCCACCGGGTCCACTGGCGGGGTGGGGAGTGCCATGGGGAGGGCCATGCCGCCGCCGCCGGCGCCGTCAATTAGGGTCTTGCATATAAAAGGGTATAATGAGGGGGTATCCGAGGGTGTACTGAGGGGTCAGCTGAGGGGCTACTAAGGGGGTACTGAGTGGATATATGAGGGGGTACAGAGGGGGCTCGTAGGGGGTATTCAGGGGAGTCAGAGGGTATTGAGGGGGTACGGAGGGGGTACTGAGGAGGTACTGGGGTACTGAGTGGGTACTAAGGGGGTACTGAATTGGTATTGAGGCAGTCCAGAGGGAATACTGAAGGTTCGATTGAGGGGTACTGAAAGGATATTGATGGACTCTACCGTTGTGATGGTTGCTGCTCGGGGAAGCCGGAGGGAATTTTCGGCCGGGGGAAGCCGGAGGATCGGGAATGGACACGGTGATCTCGCCCGTGCCGACCGCGTCGACGAAACCGGTGCGCAGGGCCATACGCTTATCCACTTTCCGGCTGATCGTGAGCAGTTTTGTCTTGGTTACATTGGATCTGAGGCTTACACTTGCCCGCTTTTCGGCTCATCCAAAGCACTTTTTGTGGACCACTTTGTGGCGGTTGGGTGTTTACAGCGACAAAACTGACTCAGGTGGTGCTGAGAAGTGTACGAGTGAAAGCCCCTGCCGGTGCCGTCCTCAGCCAAGCCCAAGTCACCGCCCTCAGCACTGCTGTCCTCACCCAGCTGGTCGAGCCCCTGGCAGCAGGGTCATTCAGAACAAGCACTAGACCGAGTTCGGAGCATGACTTACCTTCAGGGTGAATGCTCACAAAGACGCGCGGAACGGAGCAGGAGGAGGAGGAGGAGGAGGAGGAGGAGCAGGAGGAAGAAGAAGCGGACGAGGAAGAGGAGGAGGAGGAAGAAGGAGGAGGAGGCGGAGGAAGAGGAGGAGGAAGAGGAGCAGGAAGAGGAGATTCAAAGTCGGTCGAGTGCTCGCCCTCAACACCCCCCCTGCCGCGCTCAGTGAAGTCGAGTTATCGAGCCCCGCGCCTATCGAAGGTTTTCGCTTCATCGAGTCCCCCGTCACGAGCGACACAATGTCGCCCATGCTCGCCGACATCTTGCAGGAGGGTCTTTAAGAATAAGACCGCAACCGAGATCAGATCACGTGTTACGTCGAGGGTGTCAGCACATACAGACGCGCGGAGAATGAGGTGGAGAACAAGCACTTGACCGCGATCAGATCACGACTTACGTTGATGGTGAAACCTCATACAGACGCGAGAGAGGATGAGGTGGAGATACAACGTCGGGTGCGTGCCTGTTATCAAGAAGCCCCAGTTTGACCCAAGACTGGACGTGCTGGTATGGACTAATACCTTAGGGTTCATAAAGCTTCGCGGGCTTGCAACGTCGGCACACATAGTCCGGCGAGTGCTTGTTCTCAATGCCCCCCCTGCCTTGCTCCAACTCGAACCCAGCCCCATTTTGGGGGTAGGGGCCTCGCCGTCATCCCCCCCCTGGTCACCCGCGCCCCCGGTGTCCTGTTCGTCGTCGTCCACATCCTCCGGCGGCGGTGCCAAAAGCGGCGAGTCCTCCTGCACCAAGGGGCTTACACTCATCCACTGTACAGCTCAAGGTTACATAATACACAATATACGCGGGGTGGCGTCTGTCTGTCATAAACAAAAGCTCTAGTGCCTCTCCTGCTCCCTACCCCTCTCCTCCTCCTCCCTCTTCTGTGAGCAGGGGGTTGAAAAGGAGGAGGAAGAGGAAGAGTAGGAGGAGGAAGAGGAAGAGTAGGAGGAGGAGGAGGAGGAGGAAAAAAAGGCTCAGGTTGAGCTGCAGAGTGGGGAGTGCGGAGCGTAAGGCCCTACCTGCACCTGAAGCACCAGGTTATCACCCTCCATGAGGCTGACCTGCGCCAGCTTCCCCTCCGGCTTGCGCCCTCCGCGCTGCATTCCAATAATGGCAGCGCCGTAGGACGATCGGAAATCAGCCTCCGCTGCTGTCCTTCCGATGAGCAAAGAGTTGGGCCGCACTTTGACCCGCACCACCGACAACCCCCTCTTCTTCACTGCCTCCACGCCAGTGACCGAACAGCAGGGTCATTGAGAATAAGCACTCGACCGAGATCGGATCATGACGTACCATTTTGGTGAATGCTCATACAAGCTCTCGACCGAGATCAGACCATGGCGTACCATCTGGGTGAATGCTCATACAGACTCGCAGAGGAGAGAGATTCAACGACGGTCGAATGCCTGTTATCAATACCCCCTTCATACACACGCGTTGAGGAGGAGGGAGAGATTAAACGTCGGTCGAGTGATTGCTCTCAATACCCCCTGCCGGCGCCAACAGCGAGGCGATCACGGTGGCGATGAGATCCCGCGTGGTTTCCTGCTTGATCACCTGCAGGCGCCAGATAGAGACGCTGCGGTTGGCCACCGCGCTTGCCTCGCAGCAGGGGCTTACACTCTTCCGCTTTCGGCTGTAACTTGGGATTTTTTTGGGGCATATTGGGTTGTTTCAGTGACGAAACCGGATCAGGTTGAGCCTGATTGTGGTCGAGTGATCAAATCGGCTGAAGATGAGCGTACCTCGGACGGTTCAATGACGAAATCGGCTCAGGTCGAGCCTCATTGGGGTTGTTCGGTGACGAAAAAGGCTCAGGTCGAGCCTAATTGGGGTGGTTTGGTGACGTAATCGGCTCCGGTTGAGCCTAAAAGTGGACGAGGGAGAGCCCCTGCCTCGCAGTGCAGCAGCTGCACCTGCAGCCGGTTCAACCCCTGGCTGATGTCGTGCAGCAGCCCCGGGCGGTCCCGCGCACTGATGCCCAGCACCATGCGGCCCGCCTGCCCCGGGTCATTTGCGTCCGCCTCGGGCCAGGGGCTTACACTCGTTCACTTCTTAGCTCAACTTGAGCGCTTTTTATGGGATAGGGGGTGCGCGTAGGCCTAAACATACAACCGGGATTTAAGAGTTAAGGGTTTAGGGTTTAGGGCGCGTAGGGGCTGTGCAGCCCATTTTGGGGTATTTAGGGGGTGTATGGTGTTTTTGTGTGTCAGACACGGCTCAAGTTGAGTTGAGAAGTGGACGAGTGTAAGCGCCTGCCTCGGGATCCAGCTCCACGGTCACCTTGGGCGGCCCAAGCGCTACGGACTTACACTCGTCCGCTTTTCGACTGGACGCAGATACTTTGTGTGGGATACGTTGGGTGTAAGTAAATAAATAAATAAATAAAGAAATAAATAAAATAAATAAATAAACAGATAAAGCTCAACAAATAAATGAATAAATAAATGAATCATAGCAAGCTTGAACGACCCGCGTAAACGTAAACAGCTAGGTGCCGGAACATTTGATCAGGCAACACTGAAAGCACGCACTACGATTGCTCTAGCTCTATGCTTCAACTGTATGATAACGCGTAGCATTACAACGACTCAAACGCCATTGTTCAAAACAGCTCGTCGAAGGATGTCGCTGGCAAACGGTTGGGCAAATGTCGCTGGGAGACGTCGGGTGTATTTGTTGGTATCAGTCATAAATGCGGCTCAGGTTGAATTGAAAAGTAGACGAGTGTAGGCCCTTACCCAGTGCCTTGTCGGTGGCTTGTTGGGCGATGATGTGTGGCGGGTTCATCCGCCGCGATACACGCCCTTCATTTAGGGCCGTAACCGAAGTAATTGATCAGCTCAACCCGACTGTTTGTACACGGTGCACCAGTGTACCCTTTCAATTCGCCTCATCCTCGTCCCTGGCCTGGACAATCGTTCACAACACTTGAGTGATCCCACTCACCACGTCAACGATGCCGAGGTTACGCTGGACTAGTACTTAGGTAAGGCCCTGCCGTCGGCGTCGCGGCGGTAGATCTTCAGCGACCTCCGCTCCCCGGGGTCCACCTGTGAATCAGGGCGCAGGGAAGGGTGAGTCGGTAGGTCGGGGAGGTGATTGAGCTGTGAGTTGAACGATTGAGAGGTGCTATCACGGGCCGGTTTGTCGAGCAACGGCTTTGGTGAGCCACCAAACCTGTCACCGAGTCTGACGTAGAGGGCCGTGAAGCTCGGAGAAGCGAGGGGAGACGAGTCGATAGATGGGGTTGCACCGCCACGGCTGTGTCGAGTTGAGCCTCGAAACCGTGGAGGATTCAGGGGAGACAAGTTGCTGGACGGGGCGCGCACCGCTACGGCAGTCGCGAGCTGAGCCTCGAACGCCTCAGCGGAGAGGCCGCTGGCGCCGCCGTGAAAGAACCCGCCCAGGTCCTTCCCGCCGTCCGACGTCCGACGTTTTTCGCTGAAACTCTTGTCGCTGAAACTCTTGCCACCATGGACCGAATCGCCGCCATCCGTGGAGCGATAGCCGCCGACTAGGGACCAACGGATAGTGCTCTCCACGTCATGCCATGCCATTTGATTCAAGAAATGGAGGTGTAAACGCGAAGAATGACGTGGCGGGCCTAAAAGATAGTGCTCGCCACGTCATGCGCTGCCATTTAATTCAAGAGACACAGGTTTACATACGAAGGACGACGTGGCAGGCATGATCTGCCAGGCTCCACGCTCGCCACGTCATATGATGCCATGTAATTCAAGACGTAGAGGTCTGAGTTTGGAGGATGACGTGGCAGGCATTATCTGCCAGGCCCTGACAGGCAGATAGTGATCGCCACGTCATATGACGCCTTTTGCTTCAAGAGACGGCGGTCTAAATGCGGAGGATGACGTGGCAGGCGTTATATGCCAGGCCATGCCGCTGACGGAGTCCCTCCTGCCACCGACGTCCTCCGACTCGCCACCGCTGGAATCTCCTTCGGAAACCCTCGGCTTGGTTTTCCGCCGGCGCACAGCCCCAGGTTGTAGCGACGCAAGTTGAAGCGGGAAGCAAAGTTCGAAGGCAGTTCATCGTATACTAGCTCTAAGCACGACCAACAACAATTCACCCGTGGTCAACTTGGGGTCAAATCGAGATTAACCTGGGGTCGACTTGGGTTCAACTTGAGGGCAGCCCGGGGTCAACTTTGGGTCAACCTGGGGTCAACCTGGGGTCAACCCGAAGATGAAACCAAGGGTGGTCAACTCGGGGTCAGCTTGAGTTCAACCTGCACTGCCCTACCCGGAGCGTACGGGTTCCTCCACCCGGAGCTTCGGGCGGTGCCATCCGAGGAAGGATTGATCCCCGCCATGCCCCCGATGCGCACGGCCAGTTTGACACCACTTTCAGTCCATGTTCAGAAGCCAGCTCTATCAGAGTGCTCCAACTCCGAAATAACGCCCTACGACGCCCAAACCCCCACGCCGCTGTGTAGGCGAGATGGAATACACATGCAAAACGAGCATGTCAAGTCCCATGAACAAATGATTTAGGTTCAAATTGGACAGGGGTGACATTGAGGTGAGTGCTGAAGCACCAACAAGCTCCTCAGCTGGTATGCCAGGTCTGTCATTAGTCTGTCATTAATAATCGTAAATTACTTATACCGGGCCCCACCAATGGCCTGACTGCGCGCCAGCATCTGCATCTCCAGCAGCTCCGACATTTCGGGCACAGGTGCCGGCAGCGAATGTTGCGGCACCACTTCCCAGGGGCTCACACTCGTCCACTTTTCGGCTGAACCTAAGCACCTTTCCAGGGACACGCTGGGTAGTTTCAGTGGTTCAGTGACTACAAACGGCCGAGGTTGAGCTGAAAAGTGGAAGAGTGGAAGTCCCTGCCAGTTCTTTGGCTTTAATGTTCGTGTATCCAGCGCCCCGCGGAGGCCACATTGTAGTGGCGCAAGTTGAAATTGTTAGCAAAGTTGTGAGTGTTTCGTTATACATCAGGTTCAAGCGCTGAAACCAGACGCGGTGAAGTCGGGGTCAACTAGGAGTCGAGCTGCACCGCCCTACCACGTTTGGCCATTGTCGGTCTCAGGGACCGCAATTTTGGGCGATGATGATTGAAGGGTCAGCCCGCCGCTGGCACGTGCGAGGTCCTGCGATGTGCGGTCCCCCAGCTTGCCCCCCTTGTGCGAGGGTCAAACGGATGTTTTTCGCCACGTTCGTTGAACCCAAGAGCCGAGGGTTCAAAATGACTTCGACGACGTGGCGAGCTATATCTACCAGGCCCCACCTTGTGCGAGGGGTCGTTGTCGGTTTCCTCCCCATCGCTGTCCTGCTCGGACGTCACCGCCATCAGCCCGTAGTCCACGCACACCTGCCCCAGCGACTCCACCAGCCCGGTAAAGTAAAGCACGTCGCCTTTCTGCAGGGCCATACGACATATAGGAGGTAAGATTACACAGATTACTCAGGTAAGGCTCCCTCGTGTGTCAGGAAGAAGTCAAACCGAGGAGGAGGAGAGAACGTTGAGGTTAACTATGATCAAACAGGCAGATGACACAGGGCCGAGAAGGAGGATGACGTGCACAGGTATAGTACAAGCCCTGCCCTGTGTGAGAATGAATTCGGGCCCGACTGCCCGCATGAGCACGTCATCACGCTTCACGCTCACGAGGTATA
>Ga0307489_10000868_pt1 | contig 19277 bp, 47 predicted proteins | sample SB12metaG_FD_202247 | JGI IMG/M metagenome (GOLD analysis project Ga0307489, IMG submission 202247) | Sea-ice brine microbial communities from Beaufort Sea near Barrow, Alaska, United States - SB 1.2 | ecosystem: Environmental > Aquatic > Marine > Coastal | place: USA: Alaska | collected...
ACCGCCTCCATCACCAGCTTCACCGGCTTGGGCGGGCTCTTCATGCCCTTCACGTAGCGGCGCAAATTGAATTTGAAACCAAAGTTTGAAAGCAGCATATCATTTTTTCTGTTACAAGCGCTTAGTTCCAGCGCTGTCAACACAGGTTTCATGGGTTCAACCCGCACCGCCTTACCTTCACCTCCGTGATGTCATTCTTCGTAAGCGTGTCCAGCGCCGTGACCGCCGCCTCCAGCCAGGGGCTTACACTTGTCAACTTTTCAGCTCAACTTGAGCCGTGTCTGACACAAGAAAACATCCTACACACCCTAATCACCCCCTTGCTACGGGATACACAACCCCTGTGCGCACCCCCTGTCCCATAAAAGGCGTTTAAGTTGAGCTGAAAAGTGAACGAGTGTAAGCCCCTGCCTCCAGCATGGGGATGGCCTCCGCCAGGTCGCCCTCGCACTCGTCCTTGATCAGCTTCACCTTGGCCGCCTCCGCCGACGCCACCGACTCCTCAACCGCCACAACCGCCTTCACCGCGCAGCAGGGTCGTTCACAACAAGCACTCGACCGAGATGGGAGCATGACTTACCTTCTGAGTGAGTGCTCATCCAGACACGGTGAGGCGGCGGATGATATTGGACGCGGGTATGCTTGTTGAGCTAAGTGAGTGCTGACGATGGGAGGGGGTGAACGAAGCTAGTATAAGCTAGTTTAGCGGCTAGCGTCAGTGGGTTAGTGATGTAGTATTGGGGAGCACAGTGGGTTAGTAAAGCAGGGGGGTCGAAACTGGGCTAACTTCAGCTGGTGTGGGGCTGGTGGTCCGTAGGCTAGTTTAGGGGCGGCAAGTGTAGACGCGGGTCGAGTGGTGCTTCCTCAGAATACACCCTGCCTTGTCCGCCTCGACGGTCTCCGCGGCGATGACCACCATGGCCTCCTCCGTCTCAATCCCGGACTGTACGAGCTGCGGCTGCAGCGCAATCAGCTCCGTCTGCATCCCCTCCACACTCTCCTCCGTGGCGACTAACTTCTCCAGCCCCACCTCGTACCGCTTGCGTACCAGCGCCACCTCGTTCCAGGGGCTTACACTCGTTCCCGTTTCCGCTCAACTTGAGCTCACTTTGCCCTTGTCCGCTCAAATTAAGCTCAGTTTGTCCCCCACATAACCCAAATCGACCCGTGGGTGTGGCCCGAAGGTGCTCAAGTTGAGCTCTAAAGTGAGCAATGTGTCCCGAAGGTCCTCAAGTTGAGCTCTGAAGCGAGCGAGTGTAAGTCCCTGCCTCCTTCTGCTTCTTGGACAGCAGGTCCTTGTAGCTGGAGATGAGCTCCAGGTAGGAGGTGGGCGTGACGTAGAAGTGGCGCCGCGCCTCCAGCAGGTAGCGCTCCGTGAGGTCGCGCACGCTGCTGTGCATGTTCACGCACATCTCCGCCAGCGGCGGCTTCATCTTCTCGTCCACGGTGTAGCGGCGCAAGTTGACATTGAAAGCAAAATTTGAAAGCAGATCACGACATGTTAGTTTCAAGCGCTAAACTCCAGGCGGTTTCAACGCGGGTTTGATAGGGTCAACGTGCACCGCCCTACCACGTTGAGGTCCTGCAGGAACTCCTCCGCCACGTTCTTCAGCGCATCCTGCGGCCAGGGGCCTACACTCGCTCACTTCACAGTTCAACTTGAGGACCTTCGGGACACATCGCTCACTTTAGAGCTCAACTTGAGCACCCTCGGGACACATCCACCGATTAACGGGGGTTATGTGGGGGATAAAGTAAGCTAAAGTTGAGCGGAAAGGGGCAAAGCAAGCTGAAGTTGAGCGGAAATGGGAACGAGTGTGAGCCCCTGCCTGCGGCCACGCGCTGAACCAGTCGATGGTGGTGCAGGTGACGAGGGAGGGGAACTTGCTGTAGCGGCGCAAGTTAAATTTGAAAGCAAAAGTTGAAAGCAGTCCATCATGTTACAGTTTCAAGCATTTAGTGCCAGGCGCTTTCAACTTGGGTTTGATAGGGTCAACCTGCACTGCCCTACCTTGCGCAGGCGCTCGCGGAAGGCGTCGCCCACGGGGGAGAAGCACAGCACGATGTGCAGGTTCTTCTTCACCTCCGACACGAAGAAGTTGTTCAGCAGGTCCTTGGAGCCGTCCATGCCCGCCGCCAGGGGCTTACACTCGTTCACGTTTCAGCTCAACGTAAGCGCTTTCTGTGAGCTAGGGGGTGCATTGAGTGGTCCTTTAGGCGGTGTTTAGGTGGTGATAGTGGGTAATAGTGGGTAATAGGAGGTGTCCAGGGTTTATTTTGAGTCAGAAACGGCTCAAGTTGAGCTGAAAAGTGGACGAGTGTAAAGCCCTGCCCGCCGCCTTGGCGCGACCGCGGATGTTCTCGAAGATGGTCACCATGTCGCCGGGCTCCATGAGGTTGGGCACCTCCGCCGTGTTCAGAATGTTGCTGATGTCCTCCACGAAGAACTCGTGGTTTATCTGCGTGTCGCTGAACAGAAACACCGCGCAGCAGGGTCAATGAGAGGTTGTAGAATTTGGGCTTTTAGGGTTTAGGCTTTGGAGATTAGGGTTTAGGGTAAACCCTAAACCTGAGAGCCAACACTCGACCGACATCGACCGACATTGAGCATGACTAAACTTGAGTGTGAATGCTAATACTGACGGGCGGGTTCGGATTATCGGTTCAACGTTGGCCGAGTGCTTGGTTTGAATCAACCCCCTGCCGTGTTTTTGTTTTGCTCGCCCGTCATCTTCATGATCTTGCGCAGGTCCTCGGACCACTCCACCTTGCCGTAGTTCTTGGAGATCTCGATTTGGAACACCTCGAACCAGGGGCTTACACACGTCCACTTTTCAGCTCAACCTGAGCCGCTTCTGACACAAAATACAGCCTAGACACCCCCAAATACCCCCTGACACACCCTAGACAACCCCTAAATATACCCCCTGTCCCACACAAAGCGCTTGGATTGAGCTGAAAAGTGGACGAGTGTAAGCCCCTGCCTCGAACTCCTCCATGAAGGCGGCGAGGCGCGTGAGGGACTGCCGCCCGCTGCCGCCCACACCCACCACCACCCAGGGGCTTACACTCGTCCACTTCTCAGCTCAACGTAAGCGCTTTCTGTGGGATAGGGGGTGCATTAAGAGGTTGTTTACCGGGTGTTTTAGGAGGTGTCCTGGGGTATGACGGTGTTTAGGGTGTATTTTGTGTCAGAAACGGCTCAGGTTGAGCTGAAAAGTGAACGAGTGCAAGCCCCTGCCAGCAGCGCGTGCCCCCCCGGCTGGCTGATGATGCGGCAGATGCGGCACACGTGCTCCAGCTGTAGCGGCGCAACTTGAATTTGAAAGCAAAGTTTGAAAGTGGTCGATCATATTGTAGCTTCAAGTGTTGCAACCAGAGGCGCTTTCAACACGGGTTTTGAAACTGTCAACCTGCACCACCCTACCCAGCGCAAACAGGAACAGCACCAGCTGCATCGGCTTCTTGCTCGTCGAGTTGAAGTCCCGCGGGTAGCACCGCCCGCTCATTGCAAGCCGCGTCATCCAATGCACGTTCAACGCACGTCTCTTGAGTTACACGGCACCTTATGACGTGGCGGGCAATACGCAAGCCGCGTCATACAACGCACGTGCAACGCACGTGTCTTGTGTGAAACGGCACCTTATGACGTGGCGGGCGACACGAGTATAGGCCAGGCCGCACCGCCAGGTATTCCGTGACCACGCTGAATAGCTTTTCGTATTCGGTGATCTCGCCGTACACCTTGGGATCCGCTCCGGGGATCATGAAGTCACCGAACATGAGCCGCCGCAGCTCCCCGGGCTCCACCTTGCCATCCTTGTTGTAGCGGCGCAACTTGAAATTGAAAGCAAAGTTTGAAACCGATCCATCATATGTCAGTTACAAGCGCTTAATTTCAGACGGTTTCAATTTAGGTTTTAAAGGGGTCAACCTGCACTGCCCTACCTTGTTGTTGTCCAGCCGCGCGAAGGTTTTCGAAAACTTCTCCTTGAAGTGCTTCTCCGTTAGAGTTTTAGCGAGGTCAAAGAACCAGTTGCGGTCGGTGTCGTCGGTGAGGCGGTCGGCGAAGACGCGCAGGGACTCGTGCACCCACAGACAGGGGCTTACACTCGTCCACTCTTCCGCTCAACGTGAGCACCTTTTGTTCCATGTAGTGGGGTGCTTTGCTGGTTTCAGTGACAAAACGGGCTCAGGTGAAGCAAAGATGTGCACGGGTGTAAGCCCCTGCCCACAGGCGCGTGAGGGTGCCGGCGTCCTCCACGCTGGCTGCTGACGTGGAGCAGATGCCCTGGAACACCTTGGACCAGGGGCTTACACTCGTCCACTTCTCAGCTCAACATGAGCTTTCTTATCATTGACTCCACCCACAGACACAGTGTATCCCACAAATCGTGCTTAAATTGAGCCGAAAAGTGGACGAGTGTAAGCCCCTGCCTTGGACACGTCGCGCAGGTTGAAGGTGTAGTGACTTTTCATGGGGGTGGGCAGCAGTTCGCGCTGCACCGTCTAGCAGGGGCTTACACTCGTCCACTTTTCGGCTCAACGTAAGAACTTTCTGTAGGATAGGGGGTGCATATAGGGATGATGTAGGGGGTGTGTAACGGGTGACCGGGGGAAGTAGGGGGTGTTTGAGGTGCATTTTGTGTCAGAAACGGCTCAGGTTAAGCTGAAAAGCGGACGAGTGTAAGCCCCTGCCGTCTGGTACAGGTCGATGGTGGCGGACACCAGCGGGTTGCGCAGCTTGGCGGCGCCTGCGGGTATCGACTTGCTCTTCATCCACCAGTCCACCAGCGTGCTGAAGATCTTGGTCAGCGTGTTCTCGTCGAACGGAGTGGCGCAGATGAGGCTGAAGTGGCGCAGGTAGCGGTTGGTGACGTTGTTGCGGCCGCCGCCGGGCAGAGCCTTACACTCGTTCACTTTTTGGCTCAACGTAAGCGCTTTTTGTGGAATAGGGAGTGAAATCGGGAATTGTTTACGTGGTATTTGGGAGTTGTCAGGGGGTATTAGGGGATTGTTCAAGGGCGTATTTTGTTTCAGAAACGGCTCAGGTTGAGCTGAAAGTGGACGAGTGTTAGCCCCTGCCGCCGGGCGGGCCCATAGCGGCGATGAACTGCATGTCCACCAGCTTGCGGAACGTGAGCTCCTGGCTGTAGCGGCGCAATTTCAATTTGAAAGCAAAAATTAAAAACATTTAATCAAAGTTCAGTTTCAAGCGCATAGGTCCAGGCGCTTTCAACGTGAATTTCATAGGGGCAACCTGCACCGCCCCACCTTGCGGTCGTACCAGCCGCTGTAGTCCATGAACTGGCGCAGCAGCTCGATGTAGCGGCGCAAGTTGAAATCGAAAGCAAAGTCTGAAAGCAGTTCGTCACATTGTAGTTTCAAGCGCTTAGTTCCAGGCGCTTTCAACGTGGGTTTGATAGGGTCGATCTGCACCGCCCTACCTCGATGGGCGGCTGCGCGCCGTACTCCTCCACCTGCGGCCAGGGGCCTACACTCGTTCACTTTTCAGCTCAACACAAGCGCCTTTATATGGGATAGGGGGTGCGTCTAGGCAGTATATAAGGGGTGTTCACCAGGTGTCAGGGGGGTTTAGGGGGTGTTTAGGGTGTGCCGTCGTGTCAGAAACGTCTCAGGTTGCGCTGAGAAGTGTAAGAGTGTAAGCCCCTGCCTGCGGCATGTTCAGGTCGTCCACGAAGATGATCATCTTCCTTCCCATGCCGTAGCGCCGCAAGTTGAACTTGAAAGCAAAACTTGAAAGCGGTTCATCATATTTTACTTTCAAGCGCTTGGTTACAGGCGGTTTCGACTTGTGTTTCATAGGGTCAAGCTGCACCGCCCTACCACGGGCGGCCCGTACACGCCCTTCTTGCGCTTGTCCAGCTTGCCATCGATGATGTCCTGCGTCTAGGGGCTTACACTCGCTCACTTCAGAGCTCAACTTGAGGACCTTCGGGACACATTCACGGGTTGTTCGGGTCACACGGGGGACAAAGTAAGCTCAAGTTGAGCGGAAATGGGCAAATTAAGCTCAGGTTGAGCGGAAATGGGAACGAGTGTAAGCCCCTGCCTGCGTCATGTTGGCCGAGGTCTGCGCCGAGAAGTTCATGAAGCTGTAGTTGAACTTCTCCATGTCGATGCCGTTGGCCACGTGCTGCTTGATGTAGCTCGTCTTGCCTGTGCCCGTGGGGCCCACGAGCAGGGGCTTACACTCGTCCCCTTTTCAATTCAACCTAAGCGCTTTCTGTGGGATAGGGGGTGCAGCCAGGGGGTGTTTAGGGGGTGTCGAGGGGGTGTAAGGGGATAGTAGGGGGTGTTTTGTGTCAGAAACGGCTCAGGTTGAGCTGAACAGTGGACGAGTGTCAGCCCCTGCCCACGAACATGAAGTTCTTGTTGTGCAGCACGAAGGTGTCGATGAGGAAAGTGTAGCGGATGGTGTCCACCGTGGGCTAGGGTCTTACACTCGTCCACTTTTCGGCTCAACTTAAGCGCTCTCTGTGGGATAGGGGGTGTATTGAGGGGTTGTTTAAGGGGTGTGTAGGGGGTGTTCGGGGGTATAAGGGGGTGTTCTAGGGTGTATTTTGTGTCAGAAACGGCTCAGGTTGAGCTGGGAAGTGGACGAGTGTAAGCCCCTGCCGTGGGCACGATGATGGATGTGTACGAGTCCTCCTCGGTGAACACCACTTCGGTGGCCGTCTCCGTCCACTTCTTCCACTTGCCGCTGGTCTTATCAAACACGAAGTCGTACACCATCATGCCGCCCTCAGGGTAGCGGCGCAACTTGAATTTCAAAGCAAAGTTTGAAAGCGTGTTCTGACGTTCTAGTTTCAAGCGCTTAGATCCAGGCGCTTCCAAAGCGGGTTTCATAGGGTCAACCTGCACCGCCGTACCTCGGGGATGAGCTGCGTCACCTTGCGCGCCGGGGACGTCATCCACATCTTGAGCGCCGCCGGCGGGTCGTTCACCAGCAGCTTCCGCAGCATCGAGTCGAACTTCTTGCGACCCTCCTCGTCCACGGAGGCGCCGATGGACCACACCGAGTTGTAGCGCCGCAAGTTGAATTTGAAAGCAAAGTTTGAAAGCGGCTCATCATATTGTAGCTTCAAGCGCTGAGTTCCAGGCGCTTTCAACGTGGCTTTGATAGGGTCAACCTGCACCGTCCTACCAGGGCGAACAGGAACAGCGAGTCCAGCCACACGATGACGAGGTTCTCGTTCATCTCGGCGATGCGCGCCTTGTCGTGGAACTCGTCCAGGATGTAGCGGCGCAACTTGAATTCTAAAGCAAAATTTGAAAGCGGCTCATCAAAATGTACCTTCAAGCGCTTAATTCCAGGCGCTTTCACCGTGGGGTTGATTGGGTCTACCTGCACCGCCTTACCAGCAGTGACTCGTACAGGCGCATGAGCGACTGCGCCATGTTGATCTCCTGCATGGGCTGCGGCTGCTTGCACATCTTGGTGGCCACGCGCAGGCACGGCGGCACCAGCCAGTCGAACATGCCCGTCATCAGGGGCTTACACTCGTTCACTTCTCACTCAACTGGAGCGCTTTTGTGGGATAGGGGGTGCATTGAGGGATTGTTCAGGGGTTATTTTGCGGGTGTTTAGGAGGTGTCAGGGGGTGTTGGGGGGTGTACAGGGTGTATTCCGTGTCAGACGTGGCTCAAGTGGAGCTGAAAAGTGGGCGAGTGTGCGCCCCTGCCCGTGATCTGCTCCTTGTGCGCGGCGCTGATGCCCTCCGGCAGCTTGTTCATCCACGACAGCATCACGGGTCGCCACCCCACCAGCAGGGTCTTACACTCGTCCACCTTTCAGCTCAACCTGAGCCCTTTCTGACCCACAAAATACACCCTAAACGTCCCCTGATACCCCCTGCCAACTGCTAAACACCCCTTAAATAACTGCTAATTGCACCCCCTATCACACAGAAAGCGCTTACGTTGAGCCGAAAAGTGGACGAGTGTAAGCCCCTGCCCAGCAGTGACGGCTGCACGTACACCATGCCGCAGCGCGACACGGTGGCGGGCGACGCCACGGCCAGGTCCGCCACCTCCAAGCAGGGTCTCACACTCGTCCACTATTAAGCTCAACTTGAGCCGTTTCTGACACAAAAGCACACCGTAAACACCCCTGATGCCCCTTGCCAACCCCCTAAACACCCCCGAAACAACCCCTAACTGCACCCCCTGTCACACAGAAGGCGCTCAAGTTGAGCTGAAGAGTGGACGAGTGTAAGCCCCTGCCTCGAAGATCATGTTCATGAGGCCCTGCATGGCCACGATCTCGCCGCTGTTGAGGCACAGCTTCTTGTTGTCGTCCAGCACGGTGTTCATGTTTTCGATCCAGATGGCGTCCACCGGGCCGTCGAACACCACCCACTTGCGGTCGGGCGCCGTGTCCTTGCATGCGTTGCGGAAGGTCACGGCCAGGATGCAGGGACTTACACTCGTTCCCAATTCCGCTCAACTTGAGCTCACTGTGCCCTTTCCGCTCAAATTAAGCATACTTTGTCCCCCATGTACCCAAGTTAACCCGTGGATTTGTCCCGAAGTCCGAAGGTGCTCAAGTTGAGCTCGAATGTGAGTCATGTGTCCCGAAGATCCCCAAGTTGAGCTCTGAAATGAACGAGTGTAAGCCCCTGCCAGGATGCCGTCGGCCCACTCCTTGGACACCGGGTCCTCCGCTCCGTACAGCTGCCCCATGGTAAGAGCCTTGGGGTTGATGCTCCAGTACTTGACCTTCTGCTCGCCGTTCTGATTCTTTTCCTTGAGCTCGCCCAGCGCGGCGGCCAGCACTGAGATGCAGCTGGACTTCATTCCGAAGGAGTACCCCACGATCATGAGCCCGTGCCGCACGATGATCATCTCGTACAGCTGTATCACCTTCTCGAAGAAGCTGTCCAGAGGCTGCAGGTTGGCCTTCTTCGCGTTGTTCGTGATGTAGCGGCGCAACTTGAATTTGAAAGCAAAATTTGAGCGGTTCATCACATTTGAGTTTCAAGCGCTTCATTCCCGGCAGTTGAAACTTGGGTTTGATAGGGTCAACCTGCACCGCCCTACCTTGAGCGCCGACATGAGGTTGTCGTAGTCGATCTGCGGCAGGTCAACACCGGGGAACAGGTCCGACAGGATGCCTCGGAACAGCGGCACGTCCTGGTCAAGGAACTTGGGCAGGTTCACGTCGGTGATGGCGCGAAGCATCAGCACATCCTCGCGCCAGGGGCTTACACTCGTCCACTTTCCAGCTCAACGTAAGCACCTTCTGTGAGATGGGGGGTGTTTTAGGGGTATTTAGGGTCAGGTTCGGGAAGTGTTCATGGGGTGTTTAGGCTTTGGGGCGTGATTAGGGGGTATTTCGGATGTAGTTTGAGTGGCACAAACGGCTCAAGTTGAGCTGCAAAGCGGACGAGTGTAAGCCCCTGCCTCGCGCTCGTCGGTGAACTTGCGCTTGAGGTTACCGGCGGCGCGCAGCACGGAGATGACGGCGCGCATGCCGTAGTCGTAGTGGTCCTGGCTCGACAGCTGCTCCGAGCTGAAGCGGCGCATGTTGGAATCAAAAGCAAAACTTGAAAGCAGTTTATCGTATATCAGTTTCAAGCGCCCAGTTCCAGGCGCTTTCAGATTGGGTGTGATGGGGTCAACCTGCACCGCCCTACCGAGCACAGCGTGTAGGTCTGCACCAGCTTGCGCGCCATGTCGCGTGCCTCCAGGTATCCAAAGGAGTAGAGGATGATCTCGGCGATCATGGCGTAGTCGGGAACCATCATGGCCACGTCGCGGAACAGCGCCTTGATGTAGCGGTGCAAGTTGAAATTAAGCAATGTTTGAAAGCGGTCCGTCATAGCTGAGTTTAAACCCAGTCTCCGCGACTGATCAGTCGCTGAAGACCCTCATGTGATTGGTCCACGTGGCGGCTCGGAGGGCTGTGATTGATTGGATCTCCTTGACCAAATCTCATCAAATCTGATCGTGATGGTTTGTGGTCTTTAATTGGTCAATGGACATTGCATCATCTCTCTTCGTCCCTGATTGGTCGAGGGTCTAGATTCGGGGGAATCAGGGGGTAGTCATAGCGGAGACTGGGTTTAAAGGGCGTGGATACAGGCGCTTTCAACGTGGGTTCCATAGGGTGAATATGCACCGCCCTACCTTGAGGTTATCCGGCAGCTCGGAGCGGCCGGCGTACCCAGGGTTCATGGTGATGAACACGTTGGCGGTGGCGATCAGGCGTAGCTCCACGCCCTCGAACCAGGGGCTTACACTCGTCCACTATTCAGCTCAACGTAAGCACATTTTGGGGGATACGTTGGGTGCATGATTCTCCCCCAGTCTATTAGACAGGGGGATATGGGGAGGTGACCAAAACCGCTTACGTTGAGCTGAAAAGTGGACGAGTGTAAGCCCCTGCCTCGAAGACGAAGGAGTTGACGCGCGCGGCGACGGCGCGCTGGATGCACAGCACCTGCTGTGCCACGACCGACAGAACCTCAAGCCAAGGGCTTACACTCGTCCACCTGTCGGCTCAACGTAAGCGCTTTCTGTGTGATAGGGGGTGATATAGGGGTCATTTAGGAGGTGTTTAGCAGGTGTCAGGGGGTACTAGGGGGAATTTTGGGTGTATTTGTGCCAGAAACGGCTTAGATTGAGCTGAAAATTGGACGAGTGTAAGCCCCTGCCTCCAGCTCGATGCGGTTGAACTCGTCGAAGCACGCCCACGCGCCGGACGCCGCCAGACCCTTGAAGCAGAGAACACACCCCACTCATTGACTCCCCCACGTCAGTATCGTGGCTGCACCCAACATGACACCACTAAATATGGCGACTTCACCCAACACGACACCACACAATATGGCGACTTCACCCAACACGACACCACACAATGTGGTGACTTCACCCAACACGACACCACACAATGTGGTGACTTCATCCAACACCACACCACACAATATGGCGACTTCACCCAACACGACACCACACAATATGGTGACTTCACCCAACACGACACCACACAATGTGGTGACTTCACCCAACACGACACCACACAATATGGTCACTTCACCCAAAACGACACCACACAATATGGTCAGTTTACCCAACACGACACCACACAATATGGTCACTTCACCCAAAACGACACCACTCAATATGGTCGCGTCACCCAAAACGACACCACTCAATACGGTCACTTAACCCAACACAACACCACACAATATGGTCACTTCACCCAACACGACAACACTAAATGTGGGGGAGTCAGTGGCCTTGCCTTGAAGAACTTGCCCATGGCCTTGTAGTCCAGCCCGTCCGAGCAGTTGAAGACCACGCACTGGATGGCGATGGCCTTGGACAGGTCCTTGGTGTAGCGGCGCAAGTTAAAATTGAAACCACAACTTGAAAGCGGTACATCACATTTCAGTTTCGAGCGATTAGTTCCAGGCGCTTTCACCGTGGGTTTGATAGGGTCGACCTGCACCGCCTCACCTTGGTGGTCTCCGTCTTGCCGGTACCTGCGGGGCCCGCGGGCGCGCCGCCCAGGTTGAGGTGGATGGCGCCCATCAGCAGGGGCTTACACTCGTTCTTACTGGAGCTCAACTTGAGCAACTCCAGGATGCTTTCATGATTTAAGTTGTGTTGTACGGGGTACAGAACAGCTCAAGTTGAGCTGAAATAGAAAAACTCAGGTTGAGCTGAAATGGGAACAGGTGTAAGCCCCTGCCCATCAGCGTGCGGTAGCACCGGTCCGTGAGCGGCGTGATCACCAGCCGGCTCGAGTTGCCCAGGTACTCGAAGCCGTACTGCGCCTCGGCGTTGATCATGCGCACGCGCACGGTGTCGTCCTCCCAGAAGCAGGGGCTTACACTCGTTCACTTTTCAGCTCAACTTGAGCCGCGTCTGATTACAAAAATCCTCTACCCCCCCCCAACACCCCCTAACACCCCCTTAACACGGGCTACACAACCCCTACGCGCAGCCCCTATCCCGTAAAAAACGCTCAAGTTGAGCTGAGAAGTGAACGAGTGTAAGGCCCTGCCCAGAAGTAGCGCAGCTGCGCGAGCCACTTGAACTCGCGCGGGTCCTGGACGCCGTCCTTGTTGTAGCGGCGCAAGTTGATTTTGAAAGCAGCAGTTGAAAGCAGTATATCACACTTTAGATAAAAGCGCTTAGTTCCAGGCGGTTTCAGCTTGGGTTTCATAGGGTCAAGCTGCACCGCCCTACCTTGTGCATCTGCACCACCACGTCGCGGCCGTGCACGTCGATGGTGACCAGCGACGACATGGTGGCGCGCTCGATCTGCGACAGCTCGCCGCGCACCATGCTGTAGCGTCGCAACTTGAATTTGAAAGCAAGATTGAGGCAAAATTGAAAGCAGTTCATTATATTTTAGTTTCAAGGGCTTAGTTCTCGGCGCTTTCAACGTGGGTTTCATTGGGTCAACCCGCATCGCCCTACCATGCTGACGATGCTGGTGAGCTGCCCGTTGCACTTGTCGCCATAGTCGGAGAGGCCGTTGGGCAGGGGCTTACACTCTTCCACTTTTCAGCTCAACTTGAGCCGTTTCTGATACAAAATACACCCTAAATATTCCCTAATCCCCTGATCCCCCCTGACTCCTCCTAAACGCCCCCTACACACCCCCAAAATGCAACCCCTATCCCACAGAAACCGCTTACGTTGAGCCGAAATGTGGACGAGTGTAAGCCCCTGCCGGTGGGGCCGCCGTTGGTGATGGCCTCGGTGACCTCTCTCGTCCAGTACACCTGGCTGCCGGGGCTTACACTCGTGCAGTTTCCAGCTCAAGTAAGCGCTTTCTGTGGGATAGAGGGGGCATTCAGGGGTTGTTTAGGGGGTGCTTAGGAGGTGTTACGGGTTGTTAGGGGGTGTTTAGGGTGTATTGTGTGTCATAAACGGCTCAGGTTGAGCTGAAAATTGGTCGAGTGTAAGCCCCTACCTGGCTGCCGGCGATGACCACCTGGCCGGGCCAGTTGAGCAGCCACTGCTCGCGGCTGATCTGCGGGTACTGCACAATGGAGTCGGCGATGACCTGGCGGATGGAGTCCTTCATCACATCCTCGAACTCCAGCATCCACTTCTCCACGGCGCCGGTCTCCGCCGGGTCGATCTCCTTTGTGTGGCGGCGCAAGTGAATTTGAATGCAGAAGTTTAAAGCAGTACATCACAGTTTAGTTTCAAGCGCTCAGTTCTAGGCGGTCTCAACTTGGGTTTGATAGGGTGAGGTTTAGGGTTTGGGTTTAGGTTTTAGGGTTTAGGGCTTAGGGTTTAGCACCACCCTACCTTGGACAGCGGCACCACCTCGCCCTCCACCGACACCATCTGGTTCATCGTCACGCGCTCCGTGAACTTCACCTCCTTCACCGCCTCGAAGCACTTCTTCATAAAGGGCTGCACCTTGAGCGGATCCTTGGCCTCCGACAGTATCTCCAGCAGCTCGTCGTTGGACAGGAAGAAGAAGCGCGGAAAGGCCAGCTTCTTGGTGTCCAGGAAGCAGGGGCCTACACTCGTCCACTTTTCAGCTCAACTTGAGCCGTTCCTGACACAAAATACACCCCGAGCACCCCCTAATACCCCCCAATACCTCCTAAACACCCCCTGTGCAACCCCTAAATGCACCCCCTATCATCTCGCAGAAAGCGCTCAAGTTGAGCTGAAAAATGAAGCACGGTAAGCCCCTGCCAGGAAGTCGTTGAGGCCCTTCTCCACGATGTCGAGCTCCTCGTTGGCCGCGCTCAGATCCTCCAACAGGTTGTAGATGCCTGACGCGCCGATGATCTCGGGCTGGTTCTGCACCTCCACCATCATGTAGCGGCGCAAGTTGAAATTTGAAGCAAAGTTTGAAAGCGGTTCGTTGCATCTCAGTGTCAAGAGCAGATTCCCAGGCGCTTTCAATATGGGTTCGATCGCTTCAACCTGCACCGCCCTACCATGACACGGCGCCACGTGGTGTCCATACCGCGGAACGCCGCGCCCTCCACGGGGATCTGCTTCATGATCTCGTCCGACCCGAAGATGGGTTCCAGGTACAGCCCCTTGTCAGGGGCTCACATCGTTCACTATCCAGCTCAACTTGAGCCCTGTCTGACGCACAAAAGCACCCTACTCACCCTAAACACCCCCTAACAACCCCTTCACACTGGTTACACAACCCCTATTACGCGCACCCCTTGTCCCATAAAAAGCGCTCAAGTTGAGCTGAGAAGTGAACGAGTGTAAGCCCCTGCCACTTGGACTGGCACTTGAGCCACTGGTCCATGATGTCCTGCAGCCGGACCAGCTTAGCCTCCCACGGGGTGATGCGCTCGGCGAAGGGCTTGGCGAAGGGGGACGCGCGCATGGCCTGCGTCTTCACGATGTGGTCGTCCAGCAGCGCCTGTGCCGCGTCAACGGGCTCCCCCTCCAGTCAGGGGCTTACACTCATCCACCTTTCAGCTCAACGTAAGCGCTTTCTGTGGGATAGGGGGTGCATCGAAGGGTTCTTTAAGGGGTGTTTGAAAGGTGTTTGGGGGTATCAGGGGGTGTTTTTAGGGTGTATTTTGTGTCAGAAACGGCTCAGGTTGAGCTGAGAAGCGGACGAGTGTAAGCCCCTGCCTCCAGGATGAAGGTGCCCGTCTGCTTCCAGGGCTTGAGCACGAAGAGGACGCCCTCCCAGTCCTTGATCATTTTGTCCAACGTCTTCTCGAAGGACCACTCGCGGCTGGCGAAGTCCGAGGTCTCCGCCAGCTTGGCCGTGTGCTCGTGGACGCCCTTGTTGTAACGGCGCAACTTGAATTTGAAAGCAAAATTGAAGCAAAATCGAAAGCAAATTATCATATTTCAGTTTCAAGCGCTTAGTTACAGGCGCTTTCAACTTGGGTTTATAGGGTCGACATGCACCGGCCTACCTTGTCGATGAGGCGCTGCAGGGAGGTGTGCTCGTCCTTCTTGAGCTCCCACCCCACGATGCCGATGATGTCGGACATGGCGGCCCACTGCCAGGGGCTTACATTCGTTCCCATTTCAGCTCAACTTGAGCTCCTCTGTCCACCGTGTAACTCAAATTAACTCACGAATGTGTCCTGGAGTTGCTCGACTTGAGCTCTAACGTGTACGAGTGTGAGCCCCTGCCCAGTGGCGGTCGCGCAGCCCCGGGTTGCACACCGCGGAGATGAGCGACAGGTACTCCTTGATGTAGCGGCGCAAGTTCAATTTGAAACTGAAATTGAAAGCAGTTCGTCAGATTATAGTTTCAAGTGCTCGGTTCCAGGCGTTTTCAACACGGGTTTGATAGGGTCAACCTGCACCGCCCAACCTTGAAGGACTCGAGCTTCTCCTTAGTGGCGTTGGCCACAGCGAGCGGCGCCGCCAGCTCCGGCCCGCCGCTGGCGCCGCTGAAGGTCTTCACCAGCTTGTACACGTTGCGGAACGAGTCGGTCACGGACTCCTCGATGGCCTCGGTGTAGCGGCGCAAGTTGAAATTGAAAGCAAAATTTGAAAGCGGTTCCTCATATTTTGGTTTCAAGCGCCAGGGTCCAGGCGCTTGAGACGTGTGTTTGATAGGGTCAAGCTGCACTGCCCCACCTCGGGGTCGAGGTGCGAGAAGGGCCCGTTCATCCACGAGGTGTAGTTCTTGAAGAAGTGCGCGGTGATGGTCCACAGCTTTTTGTACGGCTCCAACGCGTTGGTCATCTGCGCGATCTGCACGAACTTGGTCATCGCCCAACCGAACAGCTTCTCCTGGATGTTGATGTCCTCACCCTCCGTGATGGCCTCGCCCAGCTTCAGGGGCTTACACTCATTCACTTTTCTGCTCAACTTGAGCGCTTTTAATGGGATAGGGGGTGCGCGTAGGGGTTGCGTAGCTCGTTTTAAGGGGGTGTTAGGGGGTGTTTATGGTGTGTAGGGTGTTTTTGTGTGTCAGACACGGCTCAAGTTGAGCTGAAACATGAACGAGTGTAAGGCCCTGCCCAGCTTGTCCGCCAGGTGGGTCATCTTGTCGCTCATGACCTCGCGCAGGTCCACATCACCAGCGCTGTCGAACAGGTCGATCTCCTTCTGGTACCCCACCAGCGACTCCGTGATGTAGCGGCGCAAGTTGAATTCGAAAGCAGAAGTTGACAGCAGTATATCACACTTTAGTTTCAAGCGCTCAGTTCCAGGCGGTTATGAACTTGTGTCTCATAGGGTCAACCTGCACCGCCCTACTGTGAAGATTGCGCGCCGCTTCTTCAGCGCGTCCTCGAACGCCTTGTTGTAGCGGCGCACGTTGAAGTTGAAAGCAAAACTTGAAAGCAGTTTATCGCATATGGTTTCAAGCGCTGAAAGGCACATAGGGGGGCTCCCCCATTTATCAGAGTGGGGAAATAATGGTCCATAGGGGGGCTCGCCCAATTACGAAACGAACTCGCTTTCAACTCGGGTTTCAGCTGGTTTCAACCTGCACCGGCCTACCTTGTGCTCGGCGTTGGCCGCCACGGTGGCCTCCTTCATAATGCTGACCATCTTCTTGGGCCACTCGTAGGCCCGCATGGCCAGACCGAAGTCGCCCTCAGGGCAGGGGCTTACACTCGTCCACTGTTTGGCTCAACGTAAGCGCTTTGTTTGGGATAGGGGGTGCACTTAGGTGTTGTTGAGAGGGTGTGTAGGGGGTGTTAACGGGGTAGCATGGGGTGGTTAGGGTGTATTTTGTGTCAGAAACGGCTCAGGTTGAGCTGAGCAGTGGACGAGTTTAAGCCCCTGCCTCAGGCACGTCGAAAGCGTACCCGTCCAGGAACTCCTCGCGCGCCTGGTTGGCCTTAATGTCGTTCTGCAGCGCCTCCTGCTCCACCATGGACTTTTGTATGTACTTCTTGAGCTGCAGCACGGCGTCGCCCGTGTCCGGCTGCTTCACAACCTCGGCGTTCATCAGCGTGTAGGCCTCGCTGTAGCGGCGCAAGTTGTAATTGAAAGCAAAGTTTGAAAGCGATTCGTCTTATTTTGGCTTCGAGCGCTGAAACCAAGCGCGGTCAACCCGGGATCAACCCGGGGTCAGCCTGGTGTCAACCTGCACCTCCCTACCTCACACACGCGGGTGTTGCTCTCCTGCGCGCTGTTGCGCACCTGGTCCAACAGCCGCGTCGCCACCTCCAGCGCCGTGTCCACCAGCGCCGACTTCAGCTCCGCGCAGTTCACCTTGTACCAGGGGCTTTCACTCGTCCACTTTTCAGCTCAACTTGAGCGCTTTGTGTGGGATAGGGGGTGCGCGCAGGGATTTTGTAGCCAGTGTTAAACCCAGTCTCCGCTTTCGGAACCGTAGGGTCTAAGGTTTAAGGGGGCGTTAGGGGGTGTTTATGGTGTGTAGGGTGGTTTTGTGTGTCAGATACGGCTCAAATTGAGCTGAAAAGTGAACGAGTGTAAGCCCCTGCCTTGTACACCCCGGCGCGCACCTCGTCCAGCGCGGTGCCCTGGATGGCGGCGGCCGTGCTGCGGTACTTGTCGATCTCCGCAGCGTAGTCGTCCAGCGAATAGGGGCCTACACGCGTCTACTTTCCAGCTCAACATAACCACCATTTGTGGAATATGTCGGGTGTTTCCGGTGATTAAATAACCACAAAAGGCTCAGGTTGAGCTGAGAAGTGGACGAGTGTAAGCCCCTGCCAGCGAGTGGCCCTCCTGCATGAAGCGCCGCAGGTACGACATGATGTCCATGTTGAGCAGATCCAGATGCGGCTCGAACAGCTGTGCCAGCGCCTTGGTGTAGCGCCGCAAGTTGAACTCGAAACCAAAGTTTCAAGGCGCTTCATCACATGTTGCTTTGCTGCGCTGAATGATGCATAGGGGGCCACCACCCCCATGTATCAGAGTGGGGAAGTAATGGTCCATAGGGGGCCTCCCCCATTTATGAAGCCAACGCGCTTTCAACTCGGGGGGGGTCAGCTGGTTTCAACCTGCACCGGCCTACCTTGGGCGCCACGGTGTTGCGCTCCATGATGGCCAGCACGCGGGCGCGCGCTTGGGCGACGGCGTCCTCGTCGAGGCCCACGGCGGGGATGTGCTGGCCGCGGCGGCCGGGCGCTATGGACGCGGCGCCCACGCGCGGGATGCCGCCCACCAGGGGCTTACACTCTTTCACTTTTCAGCTCAACTTGAGCCGTGTCTGACACACACAAAACACCTTACACACCCTAAACACCTCCTTAACACGGGCTACGGAACCCCTACGCGCACCCCCTATCCCATAAAACGCGCTCGACTTGAGCTGAGAAGTGAACGAGTGTAAGCCCCTGCCGCTGACCGCCAGCACCAACTGGTCCAGCACGCCCCGCACCACGTCCTCGACCTCGCGGAACGACGGAGTGAACGCGTACCCGCCGTTGGTGCCCTCGCTGTAGCGGCGCAAGTTGAATTTGAAAGCAAAGTTCGAATGCGGCTCATCATGTGTCAGCTTCAAGCGCTCAAACCAAGCGCGGTTAACCCAGGGTCAACAGTGGGTCAACCTGCAGCGCCCTACCTCGCGCAGGCGGATGAGGAACGCGGGGGGCACCGCCCAGGACAGGCGCTCCGCCTGCGGGTCGCACTCCAGGTGCTGCTCGTCCGCGTCGTGCGCCTCGAAACAGGGGCTTACACTCGTTCCCATTTCAGCTCAACTTGAGCTCTCCCGTAAATCGTATAACCAACTTCACTCATGAATGTGTCCTGGAGTCGCTCAAGTTGAGCTCTAACGTGAACGAGTGTAAGCACCTGCCTCGAAGAACGCCACGTACGCGTCAAGGTTGTGCTGCACCAGGCCGCGCAGCTGTATGCTCTGCAGACTGGCCACCGATCTGTAGTCAGGGGCTTACACTCGTCCACTTCTCAGCTCAACCTAAGCCGTTTTGATCACACCTCCCCGTGTCCCCCTGTCTAATAGATTGGGGGAAAATCATGCGCCCAACGTATTCCCGCAAATGGGCTTACGTTGAGCCAAATAGTGGACGAGTGTAAGCCCCTGCCTGTAGTACGCCTCCGTGTCGCCGTTGATGCACACCGGGGGCTGCCGCCGGAATATCTCCGCCGACTTGGGCACCCGCATTGTAGCGGCGCACGTTGAATTTGAAAGCAACAGTTGAAACCACCTCATCCACATTATGGTTTCAAGCGCTGAAACCATGTGCACTCTGAACACGGCTTTTGCAGCTGTCAACCTGCACCGCCCTACCACGTGGTCCACAGGCTGCCCTTGACCCGCTCGCACGCCTCCGTCTGGAAGTTGCGGAACGCCTCCGCCTCGAACGGCAGCCCGCTTTTGAACTCGGGCGTGGAGA
>Ga0307489_10000869_pt1 | contig 19275 bp, 28 predicted proteins | sample SB12metaG_FD_202247 | JGI IMG/M metagenome (GOLD analysis project Ga0307489, IMG submission 202247) | Sea-ice brine microbial communities from Beaufort Sea near Barrow, Alaska, United States - SB 1.2 | ecosystem: Environmental > Aquatic > Marine > Coastal | place: USA: Alaska | collected...
CTGTAATTGGCCGAGGTAAAAAACAGTTGAGCTGTCGACCAATCACAGCAGGGTATATCGTTTTCGTTTCGTTTTCGTTTCGTTTTCGTTTCGTTTTCGTCGCAGACTTTGCGTCACTTTGTCATATCTGAGCTGGCCACCGCACGCAACGGCGTGCCATAGTCGCGCCACTTGTTGCTGCGCGCTGTGATGATGGCCCTCGCGTCTGCCGCCGCCGCCGCTCGCATCCACGCGTCACCTCACTCTCCACGGGCGGACGGCAGGGGCAGGGCTCGCCCGGGGGTCGTCGAGGTTGCCAGCAGCAGCACTACCAGGGCCAAAGCATCCCGATGGGTGGGTGCCCAACACGCGTGCCAAGACAATGGGCGGCGTCGCGGCGTAGTGGCAGGGGCTTACACTCCCTCACTTCAGAGCTCAACTTGAGCGTTTTTTGTGGCATAGGGGGTGCGCGTAGGGGTTGTGTAGCCCGTCTCAAAGGGGTGTGAGGGGGTGTTTAGGGCGTGTAGGGTGTTTTTGTGTGTCAGACACGGCTCAAGTTGAGCTGAGAAGTGGACGAGTGTAAGCCCCTGCGTAGTGGCTGCCGCCGGTGACGGGGACGGGGGGCGGAGGAGCGCTGGGGCCGATGACGCGGAGGTGGCGACGGCAACGGCAGTCGACGCGTCCTCCAGCGCCTCGACTGACGCGGACGACGAGGTGGCAGCGGCGACGGACGCGTCCGGCGCCTCGTCCCCATTGGGCGACCTCATCTCCTCCCCTCTCTTCTACGTTACCTTCGGCATCGCGGGCAGGGCCGTCTGGTACCAGGCGCTTACACCCTCTCACCTCAGTGCTCAACTTGACAACCTTCGGGAACACACCTCACGTTACAGCTCAACTTGAGGACCCTCGGGACACATCAACGAGTTATTTTAGACTATATGGGGGACAAAGTAAGCTTAAGTTGAGCGGAAAGCGGCAAAGTAAGCTCTAGTTGAGTGGAAATGGGAACGAGTGTAAGCCCGTGTTCGGTACACCAGTTCCCGTTCCACCCCAGCTTGGGCTACTAACCACCCGAGTTGCCGAGTTATTGAGTCATCCCCACATGAACCGAGTTCAGCTGACACCGGGAGGGCGTGCTCGGCCGTGGCGGCGGGCGGCGTGGTCATCGTGCGCCAGTTTGAAAACGCCGCCCTGCTGCTCAGCGCCTTCCCCATCGTGGTAGGGCAGTGCAGGTTGACCCTACGAAACCCAAGTTGAAACCGCCTGGAACAAGCGCTTGAAATTAAATTGTGGATAAACTGGTTTCAACTTCTGCTTCCAAATTCAACTTGCGCCGCTACATTGTGGCCCTCACCGTGCTCTCCAAAACATCCTTCGGCTCTGACTTAGGTGAGACACCACTTGAACCCAACGACTACCCGTGTATGATAGATGTATGGCCACTCCAACTAAAATATCGTCCACGCAAATATGGACATCCACCTAATATTGTCCCCGCGAATTGGACACTACACCTAATATCGTCCACACGCCAATATGTACGCTCCACCTAATATCGTCCCCGCCAATATGCACACTCCACCCAATATCGTCCCCGCCAATATGCACACCTCACCCAATATCGTCCACGCCAATATGCACACTCCACCTAATATCGTCCCAGCCAATTGGACACTCCACCTAATATCGTCCGCGCCAGTATGTACACTCCACCTCAACTAAGCGTCTCATCAAAGTGAGGTTAGCGTCCCATGAAGGTGCACTAACCGCCCCATCGACTTGACACTTGCGCAGAGAACCGCATCCTGGAGCAACGACCAGCGCTGGAGGCAGAGGCTTACACTCGTCCACATTTCAGCTCAATCTTCAGCGCTTCCTGTGGGATAGGGGGGAGCAATTAGAAGTTGTTTAAGGGCGGCTGTAGGGGGTGTCAGAGGGTCATTAGGGATTGTCTAGGGGGTATTTTGTGTCAGGAACGGCTCAGGTTGAGCTGAAAACTGAACGAGCGTAAGCCCCTGGGTGGAGGCGGCAGCGGCGGAGCAGGCGCGGCAGCGCGCGGCGGCGCGCGCGACGTCGCCCCACTTCGGGCCCGACCGCCCTAAGTTCCTCGGCCCGCTCACCTTCCAGGCTGGGGCTCACACTCGTTCACGTTAGAGCTCAACTTGAGTAACTCCATGACACATTCATGAGTTGATTTGAGTTACACGGTGGACGGAAGAGCTCAAGTTGAGCTGAAATGGGAACGAGTGTAAGCCCCTGCTTTCAGGGGTACCCCTCCCACCTCACGGGAGACCTCCCGGGTGACTACGGGTTCGACCCGCTGGGCCTGGGCGCGGCCCCGGTAGGGCGGTGCAGGTTGACCCTATGAGACCCGCGTTGAAAGCGCCTGGAGCTGAGCCCTTGAAACCAAAATGTGACGAACTGCTTTCAAACTTTGCTTTCAATTGCAACTTGCGCCGCTACACCCCGGGGGCGTTGGACGCGGCGGTGGAGGCGGAGCTGCTGCACGCGCGGTGGGCCATGCTGGGGGTCGTGGGCAGGGACATACTATACCGCTGCTCGCCACGTCATTTTGCACTCGATCGACGTTGAACCTCCTCCTCCTCCTCGTATCCTCCTCGTATCCTCTTCTCTCTCCTCTCCTCCTCCTCCTTCTCCTCCTCTTCCTCATCCTCATCCTCGTATGTATGTTTAATTCTAAGTTTAGATCGACGTGAATAAATATCTATGAGTTTTAGTAGGTCGTCACTCCGCCACGTTGCGCTGTGCATGCCTGAATAACCTCGTCCTTTCTACACATTTTAGACTCAGGTTTGTTGATGTGAACGGCATCATATGACTCAATGACGTGGCAAGCATTATGTATCCGGCTGTTACGGCGGGCGCGGTGGTGCCCGAGCTGCTGACGGATCTGGGCGCGCTCCCCCCGTTGGCTGAGTCCGTGTGGTGGAAAGTGGGTGCCGCTAAGCTGAGCGGTAGGGTCTTCGAATCGGTTCGGTAGTCTAAGCTCACTCAAATTGAGCACTTTGGCAACATGACCATATGTCGAATCGGTCAGGTGGACTGAGCTCACTCAAATTGAGCTCGGTGGTAACATGACCATGTTGAGTGACGTCCTAACATCACCGGATGCATGTGGTGTTAAAACGAATCGAGTCGAACCGAGTGGCGTGATGTGATGCCTATGACGGAGGGCCTTACATGGCGTCCCGACTGTTTCCGCGTATCGTACCCGGACACACTCACGGCATCCTCCTCTATGGCCTTACATGGCGTCCTGACGGTTTGCGCAGAGTGCACCTGTACACGCTCACCGCATCCTCCTCCCTGGCCTCACACGCCATACTGACGTGAGTTGCATGACTCACCGGGCCTCACTGAGCGGGGAGAGCCTGAACTACCTAGGAATCGGCGGGTTTGTCATCGCTGGCAAGGTAGGGAGGTGCAGGTTGACCCTATCAAACCCAAGTTGAAACTGCCTGGAACTAAGCGCTTGAAAGTAGTATATGAAAAACTGCTTTAATCTGGGTCCGCCTAATCCGTGGATCTGAAATAAAGAGAAATCAGCTGACCGACCACGTACGGACATGCTTGATCGCGATTCGTCGGTGGTCGGTCGGCGTTGATCGGATCCAATCAGTGGTCGGTCGGCGTTGATCGGGGCATTTTTGGCATCTGGGAAACGTATCTCCTCCCTGGGTTTTGGTCCGCTGAAGCTCTAACCTGGTCCGCTGAAAATCTGTCGTCGAGCGCTTTCGCACTGAGTTGACAAAATTGTAATGCGGCAAAAACTCAAAAAGTTACATGGCTGCCCCGCAAAGTGCGGGGCGTGCCTGTGATTAGGCGGACCCAGATTTAAAGATTTGCTTTCAGATTCAACTTGCGCCGCTACAGCAAGCAGGGCATAGCAGTCATCGCCGCGTGCCAGGCTGTGCTGATGGGCGGCCCGGAGTACGCGCGATATATTGGGATCCGCTCGCTCGAGCCTGTGGGTGTGTATCTGCCGGGCGGTGAGGCCGCGTGTCATCTCACTGTGTGCTCATAGTGTACCCATGCACATGTACCACCTCCTCCAGCCCGGTATCATATGACTGCTATAAGAAAGTGCGTCAAACCACGCAGCGCTTGGTAACTTTGAGTGCTAAGTCGTCCAAATGGACAGCTCTGATTGGTCGAGCCGGACGACTTAGCACGCTAAGTCACTAAGTCGCTAAGTGGCTTGACGCACTTTGTCATATTTTATAGTGTACCTGTTGACATCCGCCTCTTCGTCCTCGTCCGCCTCTGATTCCTCCACCCAAAGCCCGGTCTCATCCACGTCATCATGGTGGACATTGCACCAATAAGCTCCTTTTGACACCGGGCCTTAGCTATGGACAAAAACTATCCGGGCGGGGCGCCGTTCGATCCTTTCAAGTTATCGGACGACGCGGTGGGGTATGAGGGTCAGCGCGTGGCGGAGGTCAAGCACGGGCGGATGGTAGGGCCAGCCGGAATATGCTTATTCTTTTGCCCAAATTTCCTATGCTTAATTCCCCAAATTCAGCCTATGATGCTCCGATTATGACCAATTATGCCCAATGATGCCGACTGATTTTCGACAGACGCTCAGGTAGTATGCCGATAAATGCCCAAAAAGCTCCGCATGTACCCATAAAACGGCCAAAACTCAGGAAGAGCCCAAAATCCCGAGAAAATGTCTAAAAGATCCGGCAATTATGCCGGAATTCTCGATTTGCCTGTTATGCCGAAAGTAATGCTGGCATATTCCGCCTGGCCCTAGCGGATGGCCATGGTGGCCATGGCCGCCTGCTTCGCGCAGGTGCTGTCACACACACACACACAGCCTCTATCTGAGCCCTAAACCCTAAACTCTAAACCCTAAACCCTAAACCCGAGCCGAACATCCCATCAACCTGACAGCAACCTTGACATCAACTTGTCAGCAGCCTGAGCCTCACGTGCTTTCACCGTGTTCCAGCATAAACCCATCATCCACTTGAACCCAACACCCTATCGACTTGGCAGCATCCTGAGCCTGACCGCTTCCAACTTGAACCTGCACACGCAGGCGGTGGTGACACGCGAGGGGCCGCTGCACAATCTGACGAGTTTCATCGCAGATCCGGCGCATAACAACATCACTCGGTACTTGTGAACCACGGCAACTTAAACGCACTTGTATAAGAGACTTTTACTAGCAGTAAATACGGCAACGTTACCGTGCTCATTACCTTATATTGACACGTATTAATTAAAACAGAACCCCGTAATAGCATCGTTCGGTATTTGAGAACGGCGACTTTAATGCGCTTACACAGGAGACTGGTGTGAATGCCGGCAAATGTTAACGCGCTTAATCAGAACGTTCCATATGATGACCCCTTGAACGCGCTCTGGAACTATTGGCGACGTTCAATTTGAAGTCCGTCTTCAGTGCAAGTCTAACGATCAAACTCAATGTAGCTCTAGCTCTAGTAACGAAACCACGCGGGATACACATTGTCATCGCGCAAGCGTCTACGAGTCGACATGTTTATCAAAACGGGACTACGCCGTAAGCTTTCTGGTCCTCGACCGAGGACTGAGCAGCGCCGCCGCTGGCCCATTCTTGGGCCGCCGCCAGCGCCGCCGCGCCGCTGGTGCCGCCGGTGCTGACGCGGCCCGAGGAGGTGCGCGGCACTCGCGAGGCGGTGGTGCTGACGCGTGCCACCGAGTTGCGGCGGATGGTTGCCGCCTGGTCGTGCATGGACTGCACCTTCATGCAGGGGCTTACACTCGTTTGCATTTCCGCTCAACTTGAGCTTATTTTTCCCAATTCCGCTCAACTTAAGCACCCTTCGTCCCCCATATTACCCAAATGAATCCGTGGATGTGTTTTGAAGGTGCTCAAGTTGAGGTCTAACGTGAGCGATGTGTTCCGAAGGTCCTCAGGTTGAGCTATGATGTGAGCGAGTATAAGCCCCTGCCTTCATACGTGCCTCCGCCAGCTCGGACTCCCGCGTCTCCTTGCTGTAGCGGCGCAAATTGAATTAGAAAACAGAATTTGAAGGCAGTATATCACACTTCAGTTTCAAGCACTTAGTTCCAGGCGGTTTCAACTTGGGTTTTTTAGGGTCAACTTGCACCACCCTACCTTGCCCTCTCTCTTGCTCATGCTCTGCCGCAGCTTGGCCACGAAGCGCATGTCCATACCAGCCAACAGGGGCTTACACTCATACACGTTAGAGCTCAACTTGAGCAACTCCAGGACGCATTCACGAGTTAAGCTGAGTCATACGGTGCACAGAAGGGCTCAAGTTGAGCTGATAAAGGAGCGAGTGTAAGCCCCTGCCGGCCACGGCGAACGGCTGGGTCTCCTTGACACCCTTGTCGAAGTAGCGCATGATTTCCTTTTTGCTGGCGCGGCCCGTGGAGTCGAACCAGGTCTCGTACTCGGTGCGCGTCACTCCCAGGTTGTCCACCAGTAAGCGGATCATCATCTGCACGTCCATGTTGAAGTGGTCCTCCACCGCCAGCCCCGAGAGGATCCTGCGCAGGTCGTCTTTGGTGAAGCGGTGGCCGTCCACGAGGATGCGGGTGACGGCCGTGACGATGTGCTGCTCCCCGGGGCTCAGGCTGCCGTCGTGCAGGGGCTTACACTCGTCAACATTTCCGCTCAACGTAAGCGCGCTTTCTGTGGGATAGGGGGTGCGCTAAGGGGTTATTTAGGGGGTGACTAGGGGTTGTCAGGCGATATAAGGGGGTGTCTAGGGTGTAGATTGTGTCAGAAACTGCTCAGGGTGTGCCGAAAAGTGGACGAGTGTGTGCCCCTGCCGTCGTGCTTCATCTGCGCCGTCACGTGCGCGTACATCTTCTTGTACCACCCGTACTCCTCGATGTAGCGGCGCAAATTGATTTTGAAAGCGAAATTGGAGCAAAATTGAAAGCAATTAATCATATTTTCGTTTCAAAACGTTAAATCTCCAGGCGCTTTCAATGTGGGTTTGATGGGGTCAACCTGCACCGCCCTACCTCGATGCGCTGGATGGCCGCGCGCGTGGCCAGCATCTCCGCGTGCGTGCGCGCCGAGGTGTAGCGGCGCAACTTGAATTTGAAAGCAGAGTTTGAACGCGGTCCATCATATTGTAGTTTCAAGCGCTTAGTTCCAGGCGGTTTCAACGTGGGTTTGATAGGGTCAACCTGCACTGCCCTACCGAGGGGATCTCGCGTGACAGGTCGCTGGGAAATTTGAACTGCGCACCCGTGTCACTCAACGCCGAAGCCTTTAATTTATACATTCCGGCCCGGTCTTTTGTCAAGCGCTCCAGGGTGTCCTGCAGCCAGGGGCTTACACTCGTTCTCGTTAGAGCTCAACTTGAGCAACTCCAGGAACCATGCATGAGTTAAGATTGGGTTATATGGTGGATAGAAGAGCTCAAGTTGAGCTGAAATGGGAACGAGTGTAAGCCCCTGCCTGTAGCCCGGTGTCCATTTTGTGCTTGGACGAGAGGAAGGCAAAGTGCGCCGCCGCCACCTTGTTGTAGCGGCGCAAGTTCAATTTGAAAGCAAAAGTTGAAAGCGGTTTATCACATTTTTAGTGTCAAGAGATTAGTTCCAGGCGCTTTCAACGTGGGTTTCATAGGGTCAACCTGCACAGCCCTACCTTGTCGGTCTTGTCCTGGGGCGGCTTGATGGTGTGCGCGGTGACTCCGAACATGCTCTCGGTCCACGAGGTCTGCCGCGGTGAGTCGCCGTCGTCGCTGTTGGAATGGGCGGTGCCGGGACGGGGCTGGCTCGGCGGCGCCGGGCCCGGCGGGCGCCGCCCGAAGGAAACCGTGTGCGGGCGCCCGCCGCCGCCGCCGCTGCCTCCTCTTCCCCCTCTTCTTCCTCCTCCTCCTCCTCCGCTAGTATCTAGGCGCGGGTACTGGCTGGTCCCGGGTCGTCCGCCGGCGCCGGCGGCGGCACCGCGGCGGCCGCTGCCGAGGGGGGTAGTCGCCGGCGTCGGGGTCCGATGGATGGCCCGCGCCGCCGCCATCGCCGCCACCATCGCTGTGCCGGCCACGTACTTGTCGCCCCAGCCCCCGCCCTCCCCGTCCTTCTCATCCTCCTCGTACCATGGCACCGTCCCCCCCTCCACCTCCTCCTCCTCTGGTGCTGCCGCCGAGCTCGAGGTGAGAAAGGTGCAATCACCCCACCCACCGCCAACTCCGCCACCGCCACCTCCGACACCGCCACCGCCGCCGGGATTCGAACTGCGGTCTCCGGCGCCGCCGCCGATGTGGCGAGTGCTGTGGACTTGCATCACCTGCACCTGTGAGCTGCCGGACGCGAAGAGGTGTGACCACCCGTCGCGGTCTACTGTATTGAGCGCGGTCGAAGGCCGCGACCCGCCGCCGCCGCCGCCGCCACCGCCGCCGCCGCTGCCGCTAGTTCTGAGCTGCCTCCCGCCGCCGCCAGCGCCACCGCCACCGAAGGCCACGCTGCCACTGGTACCCGGCCGGCTACCGCTTGTTCCGGGCCGCCTGCCGCCTCCGCCTCCGCCGCCGCCTCCTCCTCCGGGTGCGTCGGCAGTGGTCGGCCGTGGAGTCGCCCGGTCGCGCTGCACATACGTGTGAAACCTCCGCCCCGCGATGTTACCTCGGGGCGTGCCGATCCTCTGAGCCTCCGCCGCCGCCGCCGCGTCCTTCGCCATCTTAGCCAGCGCGGCGGCGTCTCCAAAGCCCGCTTGACCGGGTTTGGGCCCGCCGCCGCGGCTGGTGCGGGCCGCCCCGTGCCCCCCTCCCCCTCCCCCGGCCCCGTGCCCCCCTCCCCCGGCCCCGTGCCCCCCTGCCCCGGCCCCGTGCCCCCCTCCCCCGGCCCCTCCCCCGGCCCCGTGCCCGTGACCGTGCCGTGCGCGCGAGTTCCGCGGAGAGTTCGCCACCTCCTTCTCCTCGCGCGACTTATCAAACGCCGCGAGCCGCACGTTTACCGCCTCGACGCCCCCCTGGGGAATGTCCGCCGCGTGTGGCGGCTGCAGCCCCTGCATCTGGGGCCTAGCAAATATTCCCCGCCACGTCATGAGATGCCAATCGATTCAACGAGCGAAGGTTCAAAACGCGTTGGATGACATGGCAGGTAACAGTAGGCCGATTTCGGTATATCGCCTGGGTGAAATGCTCATGCAGAGTTGCGGACAAAGCGGCAGCGCTCTGCGCGGGAAAGCGGGCGCCAGATGGAATGCCCATACAGAGCTGCGGACAAAGCGTCAGCGCTCCGCACGGGTGGTGATATACCGACATCGGCCTATTAGTGAGGCCCTGCCTGCATCTCCAGCGTGTCATAGAACCAGCCCCCGGCGCGGCACCGCTGTACGGCCGCGCTGCTCATCTTGGCCACACCACAGGGGCAGAACACGTCCTACCTTATCACCTCAACCTGCCTGTATGCTCGTACACGTGAACCTGGATAGCACCCCCTCGCTACCTGACCTGCCTTTGTGGGTTGCTGTATTGTACCAGTGTACCCGTGGTGAGGCCTTGATCTCAACCTTTGCAACCATGAGTGGCGGGGCAGGGGAGTCATTGAGCTGGGTTGGGGGATTCGTTTTCGAGGGTGCAGGAATCCGGGCGATTCGGACCGAATCGAGCCTCCCGCCGAATCAATCGTCCGAATTTTCGAATCCCCAACCCGGTACATTGAGAGCAAGGGCCCTGCCTGGCGGCGCAGCAGCTTGCCGGCGTTGCGGTGGTCGGCCGGGATGGCGCCGGTGACGGGCGGCACGGGCGGCGGCAGCTCCTCCACCGCCGGCAGCCAGGGGCTTACACTCGTCCACTTTTCGGCTCAACGTAAGCGCTTTCTGTGGGATAGGGGTTGCATTTAGGGCTATTTTGGGGGTGTTTAGGAGGTGTAAAGGGATAGTAGGGGGTATCCAGTGTTAGAGCCGGCTCAGGTTGAGCTGAGAAGTGGACGAGAGTAAGCCCCTGCCGGCAGCGCGCTCTCCCCCACCGCCTCCTGCGCCCGCAGCATCGCCCACGGGTACTCGAAGTCCAGCACCGGCACCCCCAGCGGCGCGTACGGTTTGTGCTTCTCCGCGCGCCACCCCTGCGCGGCCTGTAGCCAGGGACGTCGTCGCACAGCACTTGTTTGCTCAGTTGAACTCAGGTGACCACGTAACCAGGAACGCCATAAACGGCCGCACTTATTACCTGCTTGGTCAGGTGGACCATTATCGGCACATCTCTGTAGCAACCACCCAGCACATGTGTGTCAGGTTTGAGTTGTTCACCGAACAAAGGTGTATGCTTTAGCTTTGGGTGGTTCAGCAAACATGAAAACACAGACGTGCCAGGCGAGGGTTGCGGTTGGTTAATGTACCACAGTGCCTCCCGCAGGTGGTTCGTTTTCCAAACAGAGGTCTGGTTTGGGACGTTCAATCAAACAGCGAATGTGTGCCTTCACTGGTGCAACGTGGTAGCCCCACCTGCAACGCCGTGGGCTCGACCCCGCGGGTCCACGGGTCAACCTCGTCCTTGACCGGCGGTCCCACCAGCTGCTCCAGCGCCAGCATCTTGTCCGTCACCACGCGCGGCCCGCCCTTCATCTTTTTCTGCCTGCACAACCAGCAAAGACATCAGAGGACGAAAAAGCAGTGCTTTGTCGCATTGGAAATTGACGTTCACGCTTGGCGATTGGTGCTGGTTGAGCCTACTTCGTCGGGCGCACGCGCTCCCGTTAAACACGTGGCGTCGCGACCTGCCGTCACCCACGTGTCCTTGCGCGCGCACACGCACCCGCAACACAACAAAGTGCGGCGCCACATTACACCGCAGTTATCTACGAGGTGTGGCTCTGGACAATTCCAAAAGCGCAGCACCGGGGGGCAGTGGGGAGCGGGGGTGCCACTCACTCGGCGACACCTCGGGAAGCCATCGCGGCGGGGCAATGTTCGCTGTGCCTGTTGACGGGCGCGGGAGCGGCGGCGCCCGTTCGGTGACTGCCGCGTCCGGCGCGCTCGTTGTCTGAATTGTGACGCTGATGCGTGCTGGTGAGGTGTCCGGCAATTTTTACACGGATGTTTTGAATTTTACACGGATATCACGGATGTTTTTGCAGTGAGTTCCGAGGCACTGCAAGCGCGTGATGTGCGAGTTGCGTGCGCACATCGAAGGACACCCGGCGAGCATGAAGACCCGGGCCAAAGGCCCGATCGACGGGGACCTGGGCAACCATGCGCCGGACGACGGCACCAAGGGCAACACGGGCGCCGGCGCGGGGGGCTGGGCGGGCCTCCGGGGCGACCGCGCCTCCATCGCGCTGCTGCTGCTGCTCTACACCCTGCAGGTCGGGCCATCTTTTTATTGTGCCCCCGAGTGTCACCTCAACTCGAGCCGTTGTGTCCATGAAGCCACTGTCGGCGGTGCTTGCAGTGCGTGTAGCGCGAGTGCGCTGGCGGAATGCCGCTCCGCCGCTTATGGTGGTTTCCCAACCCACCAACGTTGTACCTCCAAAGATGCTGCTCACATTATAAAGTTTCCAATGTTTCCGAGGAAATGAATAGTGCAAGCGTGAGGCCCTGCGTACGGGGGGTGCCCATGGGTCTGAGCGCGAGCGTGTCCTTCATCCTGCAGGAGAAGGGCGCGAGCTACGCCGAGCAGGGCATCTTCAGCCTGGCGAGCTGGCCGTTCTCACTCAAGATTCTGTGGGCGCCGCTGGTGGACTCGCTGTACCTCAAGCCCATCGGGTAGGGGCCGAGTAACAGAAGCTCGCAAGGTCACGTCAGTCACTTCAGTCACAGCTCACAGGGCCTCTCACGGCGTTCCCCCTTCGCGTGGCTGTATCTGGGCCTTCCAACAACGCACGGTGGAGCGACGCGGGGAGTATGGCCGTATCTGCCCCTTCCATCGTTGCCAACGCGGTGGAATGACGCGGAGAGCGTGGCCTGGGTGTGTGTGGCACTTGCAGCGGGCAGCGGCGGTCGTGGCTGCTGCCGCTGCAGCTGGCCGTGGGCAGGGGCTTACACTCGTTCACGTTAGAGCTCAACTTGAGCAACACCAGGACACATTCATGAGTTACGCTGGGTTATACGGCGGACAGAGGAGCTCAAGTTGAGCTGAAATGGGAACGAGTGTAAGCCCCTGGCCGTGGGCCTCACGCTGCTGTGGACGTCCTCCCACCTCGGGGTAGGGCCGCCCGGATACTGTCCGCCACATCATCCAACGCATTCTGAGCCATCATTTATTGACTTCAATGGCATCATATGACGCGGCGAACACGGAGGGCGACATGTGTATAGTTTATCGGTGCTTGCACGTCATCCAACGCATTCTGACCCCTCGTTTTTTTGGTCAAACGGCATCCTATGACGTGGCGAGCAATGTAAACGACGGCTCTAGCCCGGGGCGTTGATCAGCGAGAAGGGTAGTGATGTGCGGACGTTGGCGGGCGTGTTCTTCTTCATCTACTTCCTGCTCGCCTCGCAGGCGGGGGGGGGGGGCACGCTGTTCCCTTATAGCGTACCTGTACACGATCGCCGCATCCTCCTCCCTCCGGCTGGCCCCACAGGGAGCCCCTTTCCAGCTCAACTCAAGCCGTCACAGCTGTGGTAAACCCGCTTAAGTTGTCCTCGCTTGGTGCCTCAGAGGTGCTGGCAGCTAGGCTGGCACTGGGACTAGTGTATAAAGGCCCTGAACCCTAAACCCTAAACCCCGAATCCTAAGCTGGCACTGGAACTAGTGTAAGGCCCTGGTCGGTGGACATCGCGGTGGACGGGTGGGCGCTGACCATGCTGTCGCGGCGCAACGTGGGGCTGGCGTCCACGTGCAACTCCGTGGGGCAGACCGCGGGCTTCTTCATCTCATTCACGGGGTTCCTCGTGCTCAACTCCTACGGCAGCGTGGGCCTCGGCGGCTTCATCTCCTTCTGGGGCTTCGTGTTCCTGGGCAGGGGCTTACACTCTTCCACTTCTCAGCTCGACCTGAACCGCTTCTGACACAAAATACACCCTAGACACCCCATGATACCCTCTAACACACCCTACGCACCCCCTACACATCCCCTAAATGTACCCCCTATCCCGCAGAAAGCGCTTACGTCAGGCCGAAAAAGTGGACGAGTGTAAGTCCCTGTTCCTGGGCAGCGCGGGCGCCGTGTTCCTCAAGCGCGAGCGCCCGGACGACGCTCCCGCGCTCACGGTAGGGGCAACAGGCCGATTTCGGTATATCGCCTGGGTGAAATGTCCATACGTCCGTACAGAGTTCCGGGCAAAGCGTCAGCGCTGCGCGCGTGCAAGCTTGCGCCAGCTTGAATGCCCATACAGAGTTACAGGCAAAGCGTCAGCGCTCGGCGCGTGAAGGGATAAACCGACATCGGCCTATTCACCTGTGCGATAATGCTTGTGCCATGGCACACACCACATACACACCCTGGCTTGACGAGTGGAATGACATCGCATGACGCACCGAGCATTGTTGACGTGGCCCTAGCCCACGGTGGTTGACGCGTACAAGCAGGCCCTGGTAGGGCGGTGCTGGTCGACCCTATCACACCCACGTTGAAAGCGCGGAAGCGCTTGAAACTGTAATACGATGTACCGCTTTCAAATTTTGCTTTTAAATTCAGCTTGCGCCGCTACACCCTGGCCGTGATGCGCCTGCCCGCCGTGCTCAAGCTGTCGCTCATCCTGCTCACGCGCGCTGTGGCCTTCAGCGCGGCAGGGGCTTACACTCGTTCACTTTTCGGCCCAACTTGAGCGCTTTTTGTGGGACAGGGGGTGCGCGTAGGGGTTGTGTAGCCCGTGTTGATGGGGTGTTTTAGGGGGGGGTTGGGGTGTGTTGCGCGTTCTATTTTGTCAGACACGGCTTGAGTTGAGCTGAGAAGTGGACGAGTGTAAGCCCCTGCAGTGCGGCGGAGACCCTGACCACGCTGAAGCTGTTGGAGCGTGGCGTGCCCAAGCAGCACATGGCGATGCTCTCCGCGTTCATGACCCCCGTCAGCGTGTTCCTGCCCGTGTACATCAGCAAATGGACGGGGGGCGCGCGCCCGCTCGACTGCGTCACAGGTGAGGCCACTGAACTCTAAACCCTAAACCTATAACCCTTAAACCCTAACCCTAAACCCTAGCCCCTAAACCTGGTTAGGTCACTGACTGTTTGCCCATAGTGTGTCTCCCCGTGCCCGTGCCCCCAAGCCCCGATGACGTCCCCCCCTTGACCCTCTGGCCGTAGTGTACCTCCCCTTTCCGATGCCCTAGGCCCGGTATCATACCATCCACCTTGGTGTAGAATGGGCACTGTGGTTTCATCAATATGGTACCACTCACTACTCCATACGGTGGTGATTTTACCAACCGACCGCCCCGTCTGATGCGCCGGGCCAGGGATAGGGGATGTGCCGAGGGTGATCCTGTACACCGCTATATTATGCGCAAACAGTCGGCTGAAAGTCAGTGTCGGGGACACTAGTGTCCCTGATCTTCTCGAAATCAAGAGTCTATCAACTCAACGATAGCGACGCGGTCGAACTCTCGGCGAGTCGGTCTGTGGGACTTTCGAAGCGGATAGTTCTGATGGGTCGAACGGAATTCGATATCACATCTTCGATACCAGACTCGACACTGAGTTGAAGCTAGCACGGGAAGGAGTGTAAGGCCTTACGCACGGCGACTTGGATGTGGCGCGCGTTCGCCGCGGTGGGCGCCTCGCTGCTGGTCCTGGCCGTGCCCGCCGACATCGCCACCTCGGGCTCCATTCCCTACGCGTACTACGGCGGGCAGGGGCTTACACTCGTCCACTTTTCGGTTCAACTTAAGCGCTTTCTGTTGGATAGGGGGTGCGTTTAGGGGTTGTTAAGGGGGTGTGTATGGGGTGCTTAGGGGGTGATAGGGGGTGTTTAGGCTGAATTGATGTCCGAAACGGCTCAGGTTGAGCTGAGAAAGTGGACGAGTGTAAGCCCCTGACGGCGGGCTGTTCCTGTGGCTGAGTGTGTACGCCGGCCTCAACACGGTGCACTTCGTGTCGTTCATGGCGTTCTACTCGCGGGTGTCGGACGCCGACATCGGGGGCAGGGGCTTACACTCGTTTCCAATTCTGCTCAGCTTGAGCTCTTCTGTCCACCGTATAATCCAACTTCGCTCATGAATGTGTCGTGGAGTTGCTCATGTTGAGCTCTAACGTGAACGAGTGTAAGCCCCTGATCGGGGGCACCTACATGACGCTGCTCAACACGGTCAGCAACCTGGGCTTCAAGTGGGTGGAGACCACCATCATGTTCGTCATTGACGCGGTGGGGGCACGTCACATCCTCCTAAACCCTAAACCCTAAACCCTAAACCCTAGGTGGGGGCACGTCGCATCCTCACCCTCATAGTGTAACCGTATACGTTCACCTCGTATGATGAGCATAAGCTAATCCCATCCGCTAGCTTAACGCTTGAACAAAACAGTTTATTAACCGGACCCTATGACGCGGCGAGCGCGAAGCAGTGCGCGGGGGGTACGGTCGGGGGGGTGCTCGGGGGCGCGGCGGAGTTGCCGTCGTGCGCGGGGGAGGCGCTCAAGGAGGCGTGTGTGGCCGGCGGCGGCAAGTGCGTGACGAGCGACACGCCCTTCCACGTCGCGGTGGCGCTGACGCCCGTCATCGGTAGGGCGGTGCAGGCCGAACCTATGAAACCCAAGTTGAAACCGCGCAGAACTGACGGCTTGAAACTAAAATATGATAAATCGGTTTTAAATTCAGCTTCAAATTTGATTTCGAATTCAACTTGCGCCGCTACACATCGGGTACCTGTGGCTGAGCGTCGCGCGCCGCCACATGGATGCGCTGCAGACAGGGGGGTTAGCCAAATGGAAGATTCAGTAGAGTAGCTGGGCGCACCGCCTCACCCGTAGACCTCGTTTGCATGCGGAATGGAGTGGACACCTTAACGTGAACTCCCGCATTGGACGTGAGGTTCGCATGGTATATTCGGATGTCAAGTAGCAGGGCACCAAATGGAAGGTTCGGTAATTATTTTGAATCCGCAGGTTACATCAGAAAATTGGGCTACGAGTAACGAGTCAGACGTCTGCAACTCATATGATACCCCCTGGCGGTCAATTGTCTAATGATATTCATGCAATACCCGATGTAATACCGTCGGCGCTAGAGACCTCTTAAATTTCCCTCTCTGACTGCGCGGCGCGTGGTCGTCTGCGACTAAACCTCCTCTCTTCTATCAATTAGTCTATCGTTGCTATGATGGCTGCTGCCTTGCTAATGCATGCACCTCGGTGGAATGAACGCACCCACGACTTTCCCACCGCACCGGAATCAACACGCTCTGCACCGGCGCGTCGGAGCGTGAGTGATGTGCGATGTGCGCCCGGGTACACGGTGTATGAAGACATTCACAGCTTCTTACCCCGCACCGGCACCGACACGCTCTGCACTGTCACGTCAGAGCCGTCTCCGGAGACGCTCCACACCCGCTCGACGCGCTGCTTGTTGCCGTGCTCGCCTCCCTCGGCAGCGGCGGCGGCGGCGGCGGCGGCGGCGGCGGAGGACTTCCTGGCCCAGTACCCCGTGGCCCCTCCTGCCTCGGCTGCGGCGGCGGTTGTCTTGCCCCCGCCGCGCCCCCCCGCCCCTCCTCCCTCGGCGCCCCCGGTCCTTCCGCCGCCGCCGTCGCCGCGTCTGCCCATGGTCATCTCTTCCGGTGCGACGTTTGCATTCGCGATATCCCGAAGAGGCCCCCGCCGCGCCCCCGCCGCTGCCGCCGCCCCCGCCCCCGCCTCCCGCACCTCTTTCCGCGCCTTTTGTCGCGCCTCGCGCTCCGCCCGCCGCCGCTCCCACTCCGGGGCCGCGTCCAACACCGCCTCCGCATCCGCCACTGCCGACTCCAACCCTCTGACTCCCCCGCCCTCCCCGCCCCGCGTCATGCCACCTCCCCTCGCCGTCGGCTGCGCGGGCCGTTCCATGCTTTCGAAACACGGCGGCGCCAGCATGACGGGCATGTCCGGGCACGGCACCGACGACCCCTCCCCGGCGTACGCGGGTAGCGCCAGCACCGGCGCCGCCGCCACCGGCGCGCCGCTCGCCGCCGCCCGCCCCCGCGACACCGGTGCTCTCGCCCCCCTCTGACGCGCCGACTTCTCCTCAGCACCCGCAGCGGCCAGTTCCAGTTGACCCGCCAGGTCAGATACAGCGGCGACCGCCGCCGCATCCCCGCGCTTGGCAACACTGCGCCTGCCGCTGCCTCCGCTGGAACCGCCCCCCCCCGAGGCCCGCATCTTCTCCACGAGGTCCGCACCCTTCTGTGCCCATTTCTTTTCCTTGGGGCTGATGGCCTTGGGGGAGGTGGCGTCCTTGTTGTAGCGGCGCAAGCTCAAATTGAAAGCAAAGTGTGAAAGCGATTCATCACACTTCAGTGTTAAGCGCTGAAACCAGGCGCGCTTTCACACGGGGTTTTGATACTGTCAGCCTGCGCGGCCCCACCTTGTTGCTCTTGGAGGTGGTCCGCGACACCGCCACGGCGGCGACCTCGGTGGCGGCCAGGCCGCCGAAGCCGGGGAAGAAATCCGTCAGTTTGCGCCGCGCACCAACGCCAGACTTTTTACCCACCGCTGCCACCGCCGCCGCCGCAAAGGCCGCCGCCGCCTCCACCTCCGTTTCTCCCCCCCCCTCCTCCTCCTCCTCCTCCTCCTTCCCCTCCTCCTCCGCCTCCCCCCCATCCTCCCCCTGCTCCCCACCGTGTTTAGATCCCTTTATTTCGTAGGCGTCTCCGCCGTGGGCGCCCCATGCGCTGCGCCCTTTCCCGTCGAGGAGGATGGCCTTGCGGAGCGGCGAGTCGAAGGCGCGCTCCGCCAGGTACACGTCCAGCGGCGGGAACTGCTCCAGGAACTCCCGCTGCATCGCCACCGCCTCCCAGGGCCTTACACAACTAATCATTTTCAGCTCAACCTGATTGTTTATAGAAGATGGTGTACCAGCATAACCGCATACGCTCGCAAGTGCCAGCACACGGCACGACGTGTAAGCGGCCCTGCCGCCACCGCCCCGACGGTGCTCTTGACGTTCTTCTCAATCTCCGGGATGGCGTCAGCGGTGGCCTTGTCGATGCCCTCAAGTTTTTCCACGCTCCACTTGACCCATCTGCTGAAGAGCCAGCCCTCGCCCCCGCCCGGCTTGATGTCGTGCAGCGGCGCGAGGGGCAGGGACACCGGCCGCTTGGTGGGCGAGACGCGCACGGAGACTCGCTTGGCGGCAGTGTCCTCCCCCGCCGACGACGCTTCCGAAACTAGGCTATCGCTCGCGACAGATGCTGAGCTGGCATCAGCGGAGGAGGAGGAGGAGGCCTCGGGCGCGGCGGCAGGAGGCGCGGGGGGTACGACGGTGGTGGCCACCCGCGAGAGCCACCCCATGGTGAGCAACGCCGCGCGCCAGCACGACCCCGCGGCCGAGCGATATAGGTATGAAGCGCAACGACGCACGTGAATGAGGGGGACGAAGCTGACGAAGCGTAACGTTCGTGGTGCCAATGCGTGCGATATGCGATGGCGCGTGGCGGGCTTGTGGCGCGAGGCGGGTGTCAATCGTTTTGAGTTGAAGGCAGAGGTCGCTCAAGGATCCAACAGGTCGGCGTGCCCGCATCAAGGTTTTCTCTTTGTCGCGTCACCTGCGTTGCAGCAGCGCCATCCGCTCGCCGCACCGTTGAGTGCCGCCAGTCTCAGCGCGACGAAACCAGGCGAGGCGCAGCGGAGCGGAGAGAGCCCTGAGACAAGGCGGGAACCTCTGCTCGCTCATCAGTGGGCCTTTTCTCAAAGCGAAGCCAAGGGTTGCACTCGCGAACTTCGCGCCCACATTCGTACGAGGGAGCCGGTGCACGCGGCAGTGGAGCGCTGCACAGACGGGGATCCGTGACGCGAGGGGCGTGTGAAGGCTACAGGCTGCAACAATGTGCGCGCCCTAGCCACCCACTCCTATCGGCCATCCTTGTAGATCTGTGCCCGCCTGCTTGGGTTCTCAGTTTCCTCCCCAATCCCCGGCACCCGGCGTCCGCGTCCCCACCGCCGGCGCCGACTGATCTGCCCGCCCCTTCGCCCTCCCCCCCGGCCAATGGATCGCAGGCTATTCTACTCGTACTTCAAGACCCTGGTGGGCAAGCAGGTGCGCGCCGACCCAGCAGATCCACCCCGCCGAGTGTCTTTGCCCAAGACTCCTTCGATTGCTTGCCGAATTGCCCTTCCCATTCCCACCCAACAACATAAACTCGCTCCCATCGCATGTTTTTCATCCCCTTTCTCCTCCTCTCTCGTCTCCCAGGTGACGGTGGAGCTGAAGAACGACCTGGCGATCACCGGCAGG
>Ga0307489_10000870_pt1 | contig 19251 bp, 28 predicted proteins | sample SB12metaG_FD_202247 | JGI IMG/M metagenome (GOLD analysis project Ga0307489, IMG submission 202247) | Sea-ice brine microbial communities from Beaufort Sea near Barrow, Alaska, United States - SB 1.2 | ecosystem: Environmental > Aquatic > Marine > Coastal | place: USA: Alaska | collected...
AGCAGCGGCGGCAGCGGCGGCGGCAGCGGCGGCGGCAGCGGCGGCAGCGACGGCGGCAGCGACAGCAGCAGCGGCGGCGGTGGGCGCGCCCCCGTGGTGGCGGTGTTGGCTGTGAGCGGCGTGGCGCTACCGCCCAGGGTAGGGCGGTGCAGGTTGACCCTATCACATCCCGTGTTGGAAACTTGACAGCGCCCATGGTGTCAGCGCTTGAAACTACCATGTGTTGAACTGCTTTCAAGTTTTGCTTTCAATATTGACTCACGCCACTACACCCAGGTGCAACGGCTGCTGCGGCGGCTGCCCGAGGTGCCCGCGGTGCTGACGAACCGGCGGCGCAACGACCACACCCGCATCAGCTGCGGCGGCACCGGCGCCGTCGCCTTCCGCACCTGGGGCGCCTTCTTCCACGCCGCCGAGAACCTCACCGCCGCCCTGCCCGACGCCGACCCCCCCTTGCCGCACGTGGCGGAGTTCGTGCAGCGGCACTGCCGGCACCGCGGGGCGTGCGACTTCGCCGGCCACATGCCGACCAACCCTCAGGCAGGGGCCTACACTCGTCTGCTTTTCAGCTTAACTTAAGCACCTTTTGAGCGACACGCTTCGTGATTTTAGTGGTTCAGTGACCTGAAACGGCTCATGTTGAGCCGAGAAGAGGACGAGTGTAAGCCCCTACCCTCAGGAGCTGGCGCGGCTGCCGCCTCCGTCATGCGCTATCGTCGGCAACGGCGGTCGCCTGCGCTACGAGGCCCACGGTGACGCCATCGATGCCGCCGACCTCGTGCTGCGTTTCAACAACGGCCGCACTCGGTAGGGTATAGGGTCATGTGCATACAGATATATAGGGTCAGATTCATACGGGTATAGGGTCGAATTCGTGCGGATGTAGGGTCAGATGTAGGGCAGTGCAGGTTGAACCGATGAAACCCATGTTGATAGCGCCTTGAACGAAGCGCTTGAAACAATAACATGATGAATCGCCTTCAAACTTTGCTTTCAAATTCAAGACGCGCCGCTACAACCCGGGGCTTCGAGAAGCAGGTTGGCAAGAAATCGCACTTCAGGTTTTATAACGGTCCCAACGTGGAGCCCAAGCAGGCCGGGGTAGGGCGGTGCAGGTTGACCCTATCAAACCCACGTTGAAAGCGCCTGGAACTGAGCGCCTGAAACTGAGATAAGATGAACTGCTTTCAAGCGTTGCTTTCAAATTCAACTTGCGCCGCTACACCGGGGAGCTGACCGTGGCGCAGCTGCGTGACCCGGCCGTGTCGCACTGGGCAGGTCGGTGCAGGTTAAAACAGGGTTATCCCGAATGTATACGGATATAGGGTCAGGTGAACACGGGTATAGGGTCAGATTCGTACATATATAGGCTCAAATTTGTACGGATGTAGGGTCAGATGTGGGGGTGCAGGCTGACAGTGTCAAAATCCGTGTTGAAAGCGCCTATGGTTTCAGCTCTTGAGACTAGGATATGATAAACTGGTTTCAACAGTTGCTTTCAATTTCAACTTGCGGCGCTACAACTGGGCCAGGCAGTATCTGAAGCACCGCGACAACTTTGCGGAGGCGTACGTCATGGACCCGGAGATCATCTGCGCGGCGTGGGACATGGTGGACCGCGCGGGCGACAAGCCCAGCAGCGGCCTCGTGGGTATCGCGTGGGCCATGCGCATGTGCCGATCCGTGGACGTGTACGGGTTTCAGTTCGACGCGTACTTCAACGCCACCATGCGCCCCCACTACTATGACTGGGAGCGGCCCAAGCCCGGGCGGGAACACGCGCACCCCTTCGAGGTTGGGCGGTGCTGCTCCACCCCAGCTTGACCCCACTTTGACCGCTCTTGGTGTTTGCAATCAGCGCTTGAAGCTTAACGGTGATATACCGCTTTCAATTTCAATGTGCGGCGCTACATGGAGCGCGAGCGGGACCTGTACCTCACCTTCGCCGCCGCGGGGCTGCTCAGCCTGCACTGACACGTGGCGGGGGCGGCCAGTGAGGGCGTGCCATGTGGCGGGTGTTTTTTAGCTTAACTTAAATATCGTTGAGGTCTAGCCTTAGTTATCACGTCGCGCTTGTTATACAATTTTGAAGACGGCTATAGGTACCTATGTCTGGCGTCTGCCCTAGATTGCGCAAGCAGCCGCGAGTAATCGCAACCCTAGATGTGTGGGCGGTGCGTCAGCTAAGAAGTCTACCTGCTAAATGTGAGTGCCCTTCCTCCCTCCTCCCCTCCCCCCCTCCCCCTTCCCCCCTCCATGTTACAATTACCCCGCAAGCAGTTGGCACACCATCACATGGATGCATGTACCATGCTCACGCCTGGAGCGGCGGCGCCCGCCACCTGTCACGCCCCCACTGGCCGCCGACCGCCTGCCGCCACCTGTCACGCCCCCACTGGCCGCCCTCTCACACCTGGGGCCCCAGCGGCTCAGTGGGCTCCACCCAGAAGAGCGGCTTCGCCTTGGCCGGCTCCGCCGCTTTCACCGATGACCAGGGGCGCAACATTCCTCCACTATTCGGCTTGACGTAAGCACTTTTTGTGGTATACCTTTGGGTAGTCTGAGTGCAAAAACTTCTACAGGTTGAGGTAAGAAGAGGAGAAGTGGTTCGCCCCTGCCGGCTCCTCCGGCTGCTGAGCCCCCCCCCCCGTCCCCCCACCCTCGCCCCCCTCACCCGGGGCACCCCTCTCCTCCGCGTACAGGATCTCCGCCGCGTGAGCCGCTGTTTCCTCGCAGTAGTGACTTACGAAGAGTGTTTCCGTTTAGTCAGGTGACCGTAGTGACACGTCTATGGTTGGTCAGGTGAACATTCGAACCATATCAGCACATATACATGTTTGGGCAGCTGACCATATCGACGTACCTCTGTTTGGTCATATGAGCATATCAACACATAATCCCAGCCGGTGAGGCATGCCAGTGGGATAACTCCCGTGCCCCTGTGGGCAAACAGTGAGGCAGTGGTGACTGGTACACTATGAGTAACACCCCTGCCTCGAACGCCTCGCCTCCCCCGTATTGGTCCACGAACGCCTTGGCCTTGGCCGCCCTGCAGGGCCGCACACTCGTCCACGTTTCAGCTCAACCTCCACTGGTGTTGACGCCGGCGCGGTGGGGCGGGGGCATTGGCATGGGAAGGGGCGCCAGGGCGGGGCCGGCGAACAGGGCGCCGTCCCACGCCAACCACCGCAGCGCCACTCGCGGCGAGACCGCGCCGTGGAGCAAGGGAGGAAGCGCCGCCGCCGCCGCCCCCGCCCACGAGGGGTTTTGCGCCGCAAGGAAACTATGGACAGTTGGCTGAAGGGGACAGCTGTTAAGGTGTTAAGGTGTTGATGTGTAGTCCGTAGCCCCGGCCCCGCCAGTTTTTCCTCCTTCTTCACCCGCGCGTACCGCGCCTCGCTGGTCTCCCCCGCATTGGCGAACTGCGCCTGCTGCTCGCGCACGCCCGCGGTCCTCTTGCTGCCCTTCGCCGCTTTGAAGTTGCGGTTCTGGTACACGCTCGCCTCAATCTCCTGCCAGCATCGTGGCCCCATGCTCCTCACACCGTCACCCAGGGCCTCACCACTCGTTACCTATTCAGCTCAACCTGACTGTTTGCTCTGATAGTGGCAACACTCAGGGCGGCGGCGGCGGCGGCGGCGGCAGAGGCGTGCAGGTGCCCCGTGTCCGGCAGCGGACGGCAGCAACACGCAGAAAGACGGCGGCGGCGGCGGCGGCCGAGGTGTGAAGGTGCACGACAGGCAAACAGTGGCGGCTCCTGCCCTGCGTGTAGTAGGGCGGCGGGTGGCGGCGGGCGGGGGACGCGGCGGGTTGCGGGTGGACGCCGCGTGTCACCGACGGACGACTAATGTGTGACGCGACTCAGTACGGCTGGTGTCGTCACCCAGCGCGCTGTTGGGTGGCGCGCTAGAAAGATCCCCTTGAGACTTTCTAGAGTGCCAAAACTTCGATACCAGACCCGACACTGAGCCAAGGCAGTCTCGCCGCCGCGCCGCATCTCACATCTTTGTTCCCCCTCGGTGACAGTACCGTGACGCCTCGTTGAGCTCCCTCGCTATATTGATGGTGCGTCCCTCGCCGCGCGACCCCCCCGCGCCGCCCCTGCCCCCCACGGCCCCGCCCCTGGACTGCCCGCCCTCCAACCCTATCCCGTGCCGCAAGTTTTTCGCCCCAGCCGATGACGTGGCAGGCGGCGCCCAACGGGGTGGCGCGCGGCGGCGCAAGCGAAGCGCGCAGCACGTGGCGCCGACGCGACGCCGCGGGGGAGTGGGCGTAAACACCCTCAGGCGGACGGGGCCGAGCTTAGCGGCCCGCGGCGTGCACAACGGCGGCGCGCGCCGGCGATATTTTCACCGTTACGCCGCCGATGTCGGTGGTGCCCCCACCGGCCCAAATTGCCCAAGAGCCACTTCACCCCCCAGCCGTGCCGCACCCCCCTCGCCCCCAAAACCCCCTTCCTCTTCCCCCCAACCCCACCCCGACCCCGCCGTTGGCGCTGCCCCGCCCCCCTACTGCCACCCCCCCACGACCCGCTCGACGTTCCCAACGCCCCGAGACATCAACCCAACTCCTCCACCGCCCGCCTCCCCAGCTCTCCCGGACACTGAGCCGCTCTCCCCTCCGCCCACCGCGCCGCGCCGCTTCGTCTCCCACAGGCTAAGAAGGGCATCCATCCTCTCCTGTATCGTATCACTGTCGTTGGCACACAGGCAAGGCCCTTCCCGTACTGCACTTCTTTTCCTAAATTATTCAGTCGAGCCCCAAGGTGCTTCTCGTGGTAACCACCCAGTACTCCGCATTGAAGTCGAAGCGAGGGCCCCCGCCCCGGACCCCGCCCTCGCCCCTGACTGTCTGTTCATAGTGTACCGGTGCACCCTGGCACGCGGGCGGCACCACCAACACCCTGAGCACAGTGCAGCAGCGCGCCGGCCGCTACTTCCTCAACGCCGATCAGGACACGCACATCCTGGTTAGGCGCTGCACCGCTGACCCGTTCAATCCCACGTTCAAAGCAGCAGCTTTACCCTATCAAACCCACGCTCAAAGCAGCAGCTTTACCGTATCAAACCCACGTTGAAAGCAGCAGCTCCACCCTATCAAACCCACGTTTAAAGCGCCTGGAAATACACCCGCCAGCGCTTGAAAGTGAAACATGATGATCCGCTTTCAAGTTTTGCTTTCAAATTCATCTTGCGGCGCTACATGCTGTGGACCGGCAAGAAGATTGTCGTCGCCGCCACCGGGCAGGGGGCCGCACCTTCACCCTATCAAACCCAGGTTGAAACTGCCTGGATTTAAGCGCTTGTGACTAAGATGTGATATACTGCTTTCAACTAAGGCTTTCAAATGCTTCAACTTGCGTCGCAACAAGCGGGCAGCTTTCCAGGTTCAAGAAAAAGGGTTTCGACTTTCTGAACGAGGCAGGCCGGTTATTGAGAACATAGCCCCCCTAAACCCCGTCATTTCCCCACTGAAATAAATGCCCAACCCCCCCTGTGCACCATTAATTTCTCAACGCCCGCTGTTTCCTCCCCTCTCTCGATTCACTCTCTCTCAGGGAGGGGGATGGTTGAGAACCAGCTGTCCACCCCACGTTGTGTTCCGACCACCTCCGCCTCGGCCACATCTCCGTGCCTGTATGAAGTACCGCGTTTCCCCTTAAACCCAGTCTCCGCTTATGAAAATCAGTCGCTTAAGGCCCTCATATGATTGGTCGAGAGGATACCGGTACGCTCTCGACCAATCAGATGAGGGCCTTCAGCGACTGAGTTTCGAAAGCGGAGACTGGGTTTAATGTGAGTTATGCTCCGATCTCGGTCGAGTGGATTTGGATTTGTTCTCACTGACTCTCATGCCAGTCCACCTCCTTCGGCAAAAAGACGAAGATCCCTCGCAAGTAAATCTGCCACAGTCAAGAAAGGAACACGGGTAGTTGACTCGGTCAGGTACGGTGAGCGTCGAGCGGTGAACGATGATGTCAGCCATGGCAGCGCCGCGCGTGTTGGGGGGGGTGAAGGCGGGGGGTGTGGGGGGTATGGGGGGGGTTGGGGGGGTGGGGGCGCGCGGACTGTCCGGTCGTAGCCTGGTGCCGCTGTCACTCCGCGCGCAGGTCGGCCGGACACAGAGCAGGGTGCCGGTGTCCGTCCGGGCGCAGGTGGGCGGAGGCTCCCAAGGCGAGACGCGCGACACCCGCCGCGGCCGCGGCCGCGGCGGCAACGGCGGCGGCGGCGGTGGCGGCGCGGGCACCGAGTACCGGCGAGGGTCCGGCGGCGGCCGCGGCGGCGCACCCGGAGACGACTCCAAGGGCGGCGGAGGTGACTCCGAGAGCGACTGGATGGCTCGCGCGCGCAAGCTTGCCAACTCGCGCCAGCGCGAGTTCCGCACCAGCCGCGCGCCGGGCGCCGCGTTCGGGTCCCCGGCCAAGTGGCACCGTAAGCGCAAGGAGGGCCGCGGTAGGGCGGTGCAGGCTGACCCTATCAAACCCACGTTGAAACTTGAAAGCGCCTGGAACTGAGCGTGTTGAAACTAAGCTATGGATGGACCGCTTTCAAACTTTGCTTTCAAATTTAACTTGCGCTGCTACAGCTCGGTGACGGTCAGGTGGACGCCGCGCGCGGGTACGACGACCTGCCCCCACGGCAGGGGCTTACACTCGTCCACTTCTCATCTCAACCTGAGCCGTTTCTGACACCAAATACACCCTTAATCCCCCCTAGTATTCCCAAACACCCCCTAAACACCCCTTTAATATCCCCTACACGCACACCCTGGCCCACAGCAAGCGCTTACGTTGAGCTGAAAAGTGGACGAGTGTAAGCCCCTGCCCCGCGGCGCGGCGACGGCGACGGCGACGGCGACGCGGAGGACGGCGGCGGCGGCTCCAAGGAGGCGGTGGAGATGACGGCCTCCGCCGGCGACGGCCTGTTCCGCATCGACTTCGACCTGCTGGGCACCGAGGCAGGCGCTCACACTCCTCCTTGCTCACTTTTCGGCTTCGACTTGAGCACTTTCTGTGCGGTGCAATGGGTGGTTTCAGCTCACTTTTTGGCTTTGACCTGAGCACTTTTTGTGCGATGCAATGGGTGATTCCAGTGATGAACAGAAGTGACGTGAAGGTGAGATGTGGAGGAGTGCGAGGGTGGCGGCCCTGCACCCCGGACTTCGCCACGCAGTGGACGATGACCCCGCAGGATTGGTCCGCTCTCAAAAAAACCACGAATGAGAACGCCAAGGACCCGAGCGCCGCAATGCAGGCAGGGAGGGGGCTCCACTTTCATGCTTGACTTGAGCAGTTTTTGGGGCTTGCCTTCGGGTGGTTTCATGGTCAGAGTTACAGTGACCGACATGACTCAGGTTGAGCTGAGAAGTGGACGATTGGAAGGCCCTTGGACTCAGGCGTTCGAGGACGCGGGTTTGACTCGGGTGTCGCCCGACATCGCGGCGGGGATGCTCAAGGTAAGGCGGTGCAGGTTGACCCTATCAAACCCACGATGAAAGCGCCTGGACCTAAGCTCTTGAAAGTGAAATGTGATGAACTGCTTTCAACTTCACCTTTCAAATTCAATGTACGCCGCTTCATGAAGGTGGTGGCGGACAAGGCGAAGCACGCGCGCACGGAGCGCGAGGAGCTGGCGGGTCTGCGGCAGGGGCTTACACTCGTGCACTTTCCAGCTTAACCTGAGCCGTTTCTGACACTATAAACACCTTAGACACCCCCTAGTACCCCCAAAATCCCTCCTAAACACCCCTTAAACAATTCCTCAACGCATTCCATATCCCACGCAAAGCGCTTACGTTGAGCCGAAAAGTGGACGAGTGTAATAAGCCCCTGGTCTGCGGCGCGACCCGCGCGTGGCGCACCTGCTAGGGACCTGCGTGGCGGCGGCAGGGGCTTACACTCGTCCACTTCTCAGCTCAACGTGAGCGGTTTCTGACACAAAATACACCCTAAGCACCCCCTGATTTCCCATGACACCTCCTAAACGCCCCCTAAACAACCCCTACATTCACCCCTTATCCCACAGAAAGCGCTTGAGTTGAGACACAAAGTGGACGAGTGTAAGCCCCTACCCGACGGCGCGGCGCGGGTCCGACGCGCTGTCGCCGCACTCGGTGTCCAACGCCGTGTGGGCGCTGGCCGTCATCGGCGGCGAGCGCGCCAACTCCGCAGGGTCGGTATCACGTGTCACGTGTTTCTTGAGTTATGACACCTTCGAGTGGATTTCTTGACCCTCGACAACCCCGATGCGAGAGTGTTGGCACGTGATAAGTTTTTGGTGTGTCAACGAGTTATTAGACCTTCGAGTGGCTTTGTTGACCGTCAACGACCCTGGTGCGAGAGTATTGGCACGTGATAAGTTTTTGGTGTGTCGAACCAGGTTCTTGAGTTATTAGACCCTGGTGGTAGGCAGAGATGGAGGTGCTGGCGGAGCGCGGCGCCGCCGTGGTGGACGACATGGGCCCGCGCGCCATGGCGGACATGGCCTGGTGGGGCGGAGCACCCGCACCTTCACCCCGCTGGTATACGGATATAGGGTCAGGTGTATACGGATACACGGTCAAGTTTATACGGATATAGCGTCAGGTGTATACGGATATAGGGTCAGCTGTAGACCGATATAGGGTCAACTGTATACGGATATAGGGTCAGATGTGGCGGAGCAGGTGCAGCTTGACCCCGGTTGAAAGCCGTGCTGCACGCGCCTGGTGTCGGCCATCAGCGCTCGAAACTGAAACATGATGAACCGCTCTCAAGTTTTGGTTTCAAATCGATGTTGCGGCGCTACGGCTTGGGCGCTGGCCACGTGCCGGCACGCCGCGCCCGCCACCTTCGAAGCCATCGATGCGCGCGCCGCCGCCACCGGGCTCAAGGTATGGCGGTGCAGGTTGACCCTATCAAACCCAAGTTGAAACCGCCTAGAACTAAACGCTTGAAACTGGACTATGATGAACTGCTTTCAAACTTTGCTTTCAAATTCAACTTGCGCCGCTACATCAAGGGGTTCAAGTCCTTCGACGTGTCCACCCTCACGTGGGCCTTCGCGCACCTGGGGCACCGCGCGCCCGGCCTTGTCACCGGCCTCGACCAGTGGTAGGGCGCCCACCTGCCACCTGTCACACCTGTCATGACATGCAGCCAATCACCGACCCTGCACCCTCCACATGTCATCACACCTGTCATGACACGGAGCCAATCACCGACCGCGCACCCTCCACCTGTCATCACACCCCGCCTGACCCTATCCAGTGGTGCGAGGCGGCGAGCCCCGCGTTGGTGATCGAAGGGGAGAGCGGTGCGATCAGACCCCAGGCAGGGGCTTGCACCCGTCCACTTTTCAGCTCAACCTGAGCCGTTTCTGACACAAAACACACCCTGAACACCCCCTAACTACCCCAAAAACCTCCCAACCCCCCCCCCAAGTAACCCCTAAATACACCCCCTATCCCACAGAAAGCGCTTACGTTGAGCCAAAAAGTGGACGAGTGTAAGCCCCTGCGTGTAGGCGCTGGTCACCACCCTGTGGAGCCTATCGGTCATCGCCGGCTCCGCGCTGCACGGCAGGGGCTTACACTCGTTCCCATTTCCGCTCAACTTGAGCTTACCTTGCCCCTTTACGCTCAACTTAAGCTCACTCTGTCCCCTACACAACCCAAATTAACCCGTGGATGTGGCCCGAAGGTGCTCAACTTGCGCTCTAACGTGAGCGATGTGTCCGGAAGGTCCTCAAGTTGAGCTTTGAAGTGATGGAGTGTAAGCCCCTGCTGCACGGAGCCATGTTCGCGGCGCTGTGGCGCGAGGTGGGGTCTTACACTCGTTCGCACTTCAGCTCAACTTGAGCTCTTTCGTCCACCGTAGCACCCGAGGTAACTCATGAATGTGTCGTGGAGTTGCTCAAGTTGAGCTCTGAAGTGAACGAGTGTAAGCTCCTGGCGCGAGGTGGGCGCGCGCGGCGAGCTGGCCGAGCTGTCCTCGCCGGCCGCCCAGATCACGGCCGATGACCGGCCCGGCGAGCAGATCACGTACGGGCCGTGGCAGGGCAAGCACCTGAACCAGGTGCACCAGGTAGGGTGGTGCAGGCTGACCGCATCAAAACCCGTCTTGAAAGCGGCTATGATTTAAGCGCTTGAAGCTACAATATGATGAACCGCTTTTAAATGTTGCTTTCAATTTCAAGTTGCGGCGGTACAAGCAGGTGTGGGTATCGGTGGAGGCGGCGGGCGGGCCGGCCGCACTGGCCCTGGAGGCGCTGCCCGCCGGCCTGGCCGCCGCCGCGCAGCATGCGTGGGCCGCGCAGCGCCGCCCCACCGTGGTGTCCTGGTACCAGCGCGACGTGGTAGGGCGGTGCAGGTTGACCCTATGAACACTATCATGAGAGTGCCTGGAACTAACCGCTTGAAACCAGAATACAACAAAACTGCTTTCAAGTTTTGCTTTCAATTTCAACTTGCGCCGCTAAAACGTGGCCGCCATCCTCGACTATATGGGAGAGAAGGCCGAGGAGGAGGCGGTAGGGCGCTGCAGCTTCACCCTACAACTCCCAAGTTGAAACCGAGTTGGAACCAAGTCTAAGCACTTTAAACTAAAGTTTGATGTACTGCTGTCAACTTCTGCTTTCACATTCAACTTGAGACGCTACCAGGCGGTGTGCGGGGGCTACCGCGTGGACCTGCTGATCCCGAAACCGACTGGTATCGGCGACGACGCGAAGCTCGCGGTGGCGGCGGGGGGCATCGCCGTGGAGGTGGACGGGCCGTCGCACTTCGCGCGCAACGACCAGGCGCAGGCCATGGGGCAGGGGCTTACACTCGTCCACTTTTCAGCTCAACTTGAGCCGCTTCTGTCACAGAATACACCCTAAACACCCCACGATGCCCCCTACCACCCGCCAAACACCCCCTACACAACCCCTAATCGCACATCCCATCCTAAAGAAGGCACTTACGTTGAGCCGAAAAGAGGACGAGTGTGCGGCCCTGGCATGGGGCAGACGCGGCTGAAGCACCGGCACCTGCGGCACCTGGGGTACGGCGTGTTGTCGGTGCCGGTGGCGGAGTGGGAGTACCTGGAGAGCACCGAGGACAAGGAGGACTACCTGCGCAAGGGCATGGAGTACGCCGCGCAAATGGCGGGTGGTGACTGATGCTGTGTTGGCACGTGGCGAGGTGAATGGGGTTGGTTGACGGCAAGCGCCGTGTGAGCGAGCGCCTTGGGGCTCGATGAATGTGAGACATGGTGAGCATCAATCATTCCCATCCGGCATTGGTAGATGATGAATTGCATGAAATAAAGTTTGGGTGAGTGTCGACGGGCGCTGTGCGCAGCAATGTCAACGTTGACGATTAATGTGTGTCTGTTGGAAAAGAAATGAAATGCGTTAGAAGAATAAATATCGTCTACATAAAGTGTCACGTCAAAAGCTGACAAGCGCCCCTCCTCCGCTCTCCACCTCCCCAGCTCACCGCACCCCACCACCCATCCCCACCCCCCTCTCACCACTACACCAGCGTACTCTGGTGCCTCGTCTGTTGGCTAGTAACTGCACTCAACTGGTTTGTTTGGTCAAGTCACCATATACATATTTGGCATTAGGCCGAATCACCAAACTCCAACTGACTACAGGTAGTTTCACATACTAGTGGAGTACCCTGTGCAGAGGTGGGCATCTGCAGGGGCCCGCCACCTGTCACGTCCCCACTGGCCGCCCCGCCACCTGTCACGCCCCCACTGGCCGCCCCGCCACCTGTCACGTCCCTACTGGCCGCCCCCGCCACCTGTCACGCCCACATTGGCCGCCCCCGCAGCGGAACACGCCACACTAGGGCGGCATCTGCAGGGCATCCCAGTCGAGCCACGGGCGACGCGCCGGCCCCTTGTTGTACCGGCGCGAGTTGAATTTGAAAGCAAAGTTTGAAACCGGTTCATCACATTTGAGTTTCAAGCGCTGAAACCAGGCGCAGGTTCGACTCGGGTTTCATAGGGTCAACCTGCACCGCCCTACCTTGTCACCCCCCGCTGCCGCCGCCTCCGCTTCCAGCTCCCGCACGTGCACCACCATGTAGCGCCGCAGGTTAAACTTGAAAGCAAAACTTCAAAGCGGTATATCGCACTTGAGGTTCAAGCGCTTGGTTCCAGCTTCCAGGCGGTTTCAACTTGGGTTTCATAGGGTGAACCTGCACCGCCCAACCACGATACGCTCCAGGTCCGGTTTCACCGCTCGGAACGCGAACAACAACCGTTCCGGCAGTTCATCCTCCGCGCCGCCCTGCGCTCAGGGGCTGCCCATTCGGCTTTAGGGTTTAGGGTTTAGGCTCCATGTATCACCTCAACCTGAGCCCTTCTTGTCACTGAAATCGTCTGAAACCACCCAACGTGTCCCTCAAAAAGTGCTCACGTCAAGCCGGAACGTGGACGAGTGTATGGGGCTTGCACTCCTCCACTTCTCACCTCAACCTGACCCGTTCTTGTCACCGAAATCCATCCACTGGAACCACCCAACGTGTCCCTCAAAAAGTGCTCACGCCACACCGAAAAGTGGAGGAGTGTGTCGCTGTATCGCCCCCCCTGCCTGCAGTGTCACGCCAATGTCCAGCACCAGGCTCTTGAAAAAGTTGTGGCAGTTTCGTAACCCATTGTGTATCGGCGCAAGTTGGATTTGAAAGCAAAGTTTGAAGGCGGTTCATCACAATTCAGTTTCAAGCGCTCAGTTCCACGCGCTTTCAGCATGGGTTTGACAGGGTCAGACTGCACTGCCCTGCCGTTGGTGGCCACAGGACCGAAGTTGTGCGCGTTGACCCCGATCTCAAAGTACCTGTTACAAGGGGCTTACACTCGTCCACTCACTTTGCGGCTAAATGTAAGCACCTTTGTCGGATACGCTGGGTGGTTCCATGGAGATTCGATGACAAAATGGGCTGATGTTCAGCTGAGAAGTGGATGAGTGTAAGGCCTTGCCCCTTGCTCGGGCGCTGAGTGAAAAAACCCGTTTTGTTGACCATGAATGGTTTGCCGTTACCCTGGCCGATGGCCACCCGCGCCGCCCACGGCATGGTGTCCTGCCCGCCCGCCACCGTGCTGTACCGCCACAACTTCGAATTGTAAGCTAAATTTAAAAGCGGATTATCGTATATTGGTCTCAAGCGCTTTGGTCCAGGCGCTTTCGAGAAAGGGTGTCATGGGTTGAAGCTGCACCGTCTCACCATGCACACCATCTTGGTGCAGTGCCGCGCAACGTCCGCGTGCGGCGGCGCGTCCAGCCCCGCCGCAGCCGCGGCCCCGGCCGCGGCCCCGGCCGCGGCTGCGGCCCCGGCACCGGGCAGCCCCGACTTGGCTCTGAAGTGGCGCGCCATGAGCGCCACCTCCGGCGGCATGTCACCCTCGGCGCCCCCCGAAGCCGTCAGCGCCGCCCGCGTGTCCGCCGTCATGCGCGCCACCACCACGCACGGCCGGACATGTATAGATGCATACGAGTAAGCACCCAGGAAATATCCAGGGCCCAAGGTGTCTGGGGGGGACCACCACCACCAAGTGCTGGCCTGGGTGGTTTCGCAGAGCTCGGTGGAGCTTCAGGGGGGCAATTTGGGTAGACCCGCGAGGCAAGGGGTGAATATTGGGGCGTTTGGCACATATCTGGCCCCACCACCACGATGTGCTGCCCCGGCCCGTCCGGCCCCACCGCCTTGTCGTACTTGCCCCACAGCGGGTTCGGCGGCGGGTAGTCGGGTAGCATCAGGTTGGCGATGTACACCGTGGGGCAGGGGCTTACACCCGTTCACGTTAGCGCTCGAGTTGAGCAACTCCAGGAGACATTCACGAGTGAATCTGGGTTCTAAGGTGGACAGAGGAGCTCAATGCACTCAAGTTAAGCTGAAATGGGAACGAGTGTAAGCCCCTGCCGTAGGGCACCCGTGGATCACCTCACCCACGTGTTGCCCGAACAGGATGTCGCCGAAGTCTAGGCGCTGCTCGTCGCTGCACAGCGCCAGCACCTGCACCACCTCAAACAGCGGTGACGCCGAGGGAAACTTCTTCTTGTCCTTCATGTAGTTCTTCCCTCGCAGCTTGAACCCCTGCCCCGCGGGGTTGGCGCTCCAGCTCAGCGACCCGCCCGCCTCGGGGGAATCGAACGGGATGTCCTGCCGCGGGATGACACACCGGCCGGTGCCGGCGGCGGGCGCGGCGCGCTGCTCCAGCACGATGCCCTCCGCCGAGAGGATGTCGCCGATGCGTCGCGCGCTGCCGGGGCCCCATTGACCGGCCGGCTGCCCCAGCGTGTCGTCGGCGTCAAAGAACTCCTCATCCCCCTCGCCGTCGCTGCTCCCGCCCGGCGACGTCGACCGACGCGGCCCCCGGGACTTGGACGTCCGCGGACTGCCCATCAACGGCGCGGTGGGCGCAGCGGGCGCGGCGGCCGCGAGGGGCGCGTTGTCCCCCCCGCCGCCCCCGCCGCCGCCGCCGCCGCCGTCACCGCCGTCACCTGAGCTGTTTGACATGGTGTGCGCCTTCGGGGGCTGCAGGCCCCCGGGCGACGCCCCGAGTAACTTGCCTCCTGCTCCCCCTCCCGCGCCGGTGCCCGACGGGTCCGCTCGTGCCGCGTCCTCGTCCTCGTCGCCCGCTCGCGCTCCAGGGGAGCAGCAGCAGCCGACCATGCGATGCTTCGCTAAGTGGGGGGGCTCCTGCCCTCCTCACTGTCGCGGCGTCGCTCGCCAAACCAAAACGCAACAACCCTCTCCTGTCGAGCCAGTGACCGCAGCACCCCGAGATGGAAGAGGTGACGAGTGACTCGTGCTTTAGATACGCGTCGGTGTTGAGATATAGCGGGGATCCGATCGGGGGTTATGAAGGCACCGACATGGGTCCGCGCGGTGCCCCGCGACGGTGGGGGTGCGCCGACGCGACTCGCCGGCCAATGAGAGGACAATCCCCGAGGTGCTGAAGTGGGCAACCACAAAATTCGGTGGACGATGCATACTGTTGGCTTTTGGCGCGGAGCGCAGCGTTTTTGACAAAATATCTCGCTATGACTCATCGTTCTGTGCTGTCATTCCACGACGCCGGGACGCGGACGGCCCTCCACCATCCACACGCGCACGCCCGACCACGCGCTGCACGCCAACCCGCGAATCTGGCGGTTGGGAGGCGAGTGTACCAACCGCGTCCCCCCTCGTATCGAACTGGTCTCAAGAGCACTTCAACATCTGAACAAGGACAGAAAGCAACAACACAAACAGTGACCTTGCCCGAGCAGCCCGCGACCTCCACAAGCGCGGCACGCTGAAGAGCGAGGTCACGCTGGAAGGTGCGCACAACACATCGCAACACCCACCACTGCACCCTCCAGCCCCCAACAAGCAAAATGCCAAAGACTCACCACGCGTTTGCATCGAACGTTCCGGTGAATGTAGTGAATGCCTGCCCATTGCACCCCGATACGAGTAGGGTTTAGTCAGATCCCTATATGGTGCTGATATGCTGGGCACACCTAAAACGTTGCAGCGCACACGCAGGGTGGCCCACAACGACACGCACCGCGCCGCCCCCACCCCCCCTACCCTCTCCACATTTAGCCCCCGCCGCTGCGAAATGTCGGGTGACGGCGCCGGCGCGGCGGGCGCGGGCGCGTTGCAGACTCTGCGCGACGCCGCCAACGACGCCGTGCACAAGGCGTTCACCGAGGGGACGTCAAAGCGCAAGAGGGCCGCCAAAGACACCACTGTAGGGTGATGCAAACTGAAACGTGTTGAAAGCCGTGTTGGTCAACAGTGGCAGCGCTTGAAATTAACTGAAATACGATAAACTGCCTGCAAGTGATGCTTTCAATTTCTCAATTTCAACTCGCGCGCCGCTACGCCACGGTGGAGGGGGTGAAGCTCGGGCTGGCCGGGCTATTTGATGCGGCGGAGGTGTCGCGTGTCGACGCGGAAGCGGCGGCGGCGAAGGAGAAGGAGGACGTGGATGCGGAGTGGGTAGAGATCCGACGCGGGAAGTCGGCGCTGGATGCGGTGCGTGCGGCGCTGGGCGCGGAGAAGGCCGCCATGGAGAAAACCTACACGTTTCAGACGAGGAAAGTTCTGCTGAACGTCGGCGGGGTTAGGTTCGAAACCTCACTGCCGACCCTGACCTCGGTGCGCGACACCTACCTCGAGTCGATATTCAGCGGGAGGTTCAAGCTGGCGACCGACCCCGACGGCAGGGGCTTACACTCGTCCACTTTTCGGCTCAACTTAAGCGCTTCCTGCGGGATAGGGGGTGCATTTAGGTGTTGCTTAGGGGGTGTTTGGGAGGTTTCAAGGGGTGTTAGGGCGTGTTCAGGGTGTGTTTTGTGTCAGAAACGGCTCAGGTTGAGCTGAAAAGTGGACGAGTGTAAGATTCTGCCCGACGGCGCATACTTCATCGACCGCGACGGAGCCTTGTTCGGGCACATCTTGAGCTACCTACGCGACCCAGGTAGGGCGGTGCGGGTTGACCCTATCAAACTTACGTTGAAAGCGCCTGGAACTAACCGCTTGAAACTGAGATAAGATTAAGCGCCTTGAAAGTATGTTGTGAATTTCAACCTACGCCGCTACACCCAGGGAGCTTCACGCTGAGCCTGGATCTGACGGAGGCCCAGAAAGCTGAGCTCGCAGTGGAGGCACAGTTCTACGGCATGGGCTTACTTACACTCGTCCGCTTTTCGGCTCAACGTAAGCACCTTGTGAGGGACATGCTCGGTGGTTGCAGGGGTTCAGTGACCAAAAACGTCTCACGTTGAGCTGAAAAGTGGACGAGTGTAAGCCCCTGTTGTACGGCCTGCTCCGCCTCATGATGCCCACAGCGGTGCCCTACTACGCGCAGGAGCAGCTCGGGGCAGGGGCTCACACTCGTCCACTTCGCAGCTCAACCTGAGCCGTTTCTGTCACAAAACACACCCTGAACACCCCATAATACCCCATGGTACACCCTAAACACCCCCTATGCAGCCCCTAAATGCACCCCCAATGCCCCAGAAAGCGCTTACGTTGAGACAAAAAGTGGGTAAATGTAAGCCCCTGGCTCGAGGTGACAATCCTGCGCAGCGCGTGCAGGGCCGGCACCGAGCAGGCGCTCCGGCGGCAGGGGCTTACACTCGTCCACTCTCCGGCTCAACACAAGCACTTTCTATGGGATAGGGGGTGCATTAAGGGGGTGTTGAGGGGGTGTTTAGGAGGTGTTAGGGGGTATGTAGGGTGTATGTGGGGTGTATTCTGTCTCGGAAACGGCTCAGGTTGAGCTGAAAAGTGGACGAGTGTAAGCCCCTGTCCGGCGGGCGGTGGCAGCGACGCGGGAGCTGGTTGTGAAGATGGGGAGCACCACGCCGTGGCTCACCGAGGAGTTCCAGGACGCGCGGTACCTCATCACCGACCGCGTGGTCAACGACATGCCGGTGTGGGCGGCTGAAGGCGGTAAGTATTTCATCTACCGCGCCAACGACGGCATGACGTGGCTCAGCTACGACGGGCTTTGTGTGATTGGAAAAGCGCAGGGTCAGGTCCACAACACAGCGACGGGTAGGGGCTTACACTCGTCCACTTTTCAGCTCAACTTGAGCGCTTTGTATGGGAGAGGGGGTGCGCGTAGGGAATGTGTAGACCGTGTTAAGCAGGTGTTAGGGGCTTTTTGGGGTGTGTCAGGTGTTTTCTTGTGACAGACACGGCTCAAGTTGAGCTGAGAAGTGGATGAGTGTAAGCCCCTGGCGACGGGCCCGGAAGTCATCACGCCAACCCAGTTGCCCACCAACAAATGGCGGAGTCATAAAGATTACACGCTGGGTCCGCAGTACCTGTCCGCCATCGCAAGCTCAGCTCACCCAGCGAACCCGTGGGTGGATGTTCCCGAGGTGCGTATCACCGCCGTGCACGGGCTGGACGACGAGCACCCGGCGATGGCCTCCGCGCTTCAGCATCTCGCCGCTCTCCAGACATAAACATTTAATCAATTGCATGAACATCCGCTGGACTTTTTTGTTTGAAAGACTACACGAAAAGACATGTCCTCCGTAAGTAACATTTAGTAAAATTAGCATTAGATTAGAATGCCCCTCGATACGGCCATAACCTTGACAGACTGGGGTCTGTCCGCTTGAAATTGCGGAGACGGTTGGTTCAGCTCACCATGTGAAGCGCATGGGGGCTCGATGGAACATAAAAAAACGAATATTCATATATATCACGCGCCCGCCGCTCCTTCGCCTGCTCGCGTCCGCTTGCACGCGTCATGTGTCCGCGCTTGACCGTTCTGTGCCGTCTTTGTCTGCGCACATCAAGTGTCAAACGGGGATGGCGTGTAGCGCGGTGTGGTCAACATATTTGACTTGCCTTTAGACCCTCGCCCATGCAATTATCTACCGTATGCGGCAGGCTGATCTACACTGTAATTTATATGAGCAAGCCTCTATTAACTCAAGCAAATCCAAATCCCCGTTTGCCCCCCCTGCCGATCTGCGTAGAGTGCTCCTGTATGGGATACGCTGCTCTGCCCACATACACACGCTTACTCAACATTCACGCGCTTCGCGTAGCCGCTCACGAAACGAGGCACAACGCACTTGTCCAGCGGAATGCGGTTGTTTTACGTCATAACTGTTATGTCTATTTAAACCGTGGCTCAAAAAAGGCGACGGCGGTGACTTGCGTCAATCAATTCTCAGACGGGTTGGGTACTGGTAGTCCCTTCCACTCTCCGTCCAATTCACTCACTCTCACTACTTGTGGGATGTAATTTCCCTCTGTCTCTCTCACTCTCCCTACACCTCTGCCTCCCGTGCATCGCTCCAACCCCCTCCCTGCTCTTCCCATCCACGGATGCCCCATCTCTGCTACTCCCTCCCTCCTCCCCCCCTCCCCTGCCCCATTCTGTACCATCCCAGTCTCTCTCGCCGCATCACTTCACCCTCCACCCCACTCTCTGTCACTCACTGTCCCGCGCTCTGTCTACTTAGGCGTTTTGGGCGTTTCTGGGCGGTAGGCGTAGCCCGACGGCAGTGTCTCGTTGGCCAATTCAGCGGAGTTGGGCGTCATGAAGATGCGGAGCCGCGCAGGAGTCGTGCTACCGCCCCCGCCCCTGCCGCCGCCGCTGCCACCGCCGCTGCCCCCGCCCCCACGGCCGCCCCCGCCCCCGACGTTGCCGCCGCCGCCTTGGCCGCCCCCGCCCCCGTCCCGACTGCTTCCCCCGCCGCCGCCGCCGCCCCCCCCGCCGCCGCCGCTGCCACCCCCGCCGCCGCCACCCCCATCGCC
>Ga0307489_10000871_pt1 | contig 19249 bp, 30 predicted proteins | sample SB12metaG_FD_202247 | JGI IMG/M metagenome (GOLD analysis project Ga0307489, IMG submission 202247) | Sea-ice brine microbial communities from Beaufort Sea near Barrow, Alaska, United States - SB 1.2 | ecosystem: Environmental > Aquatic > Marine > Coastal | place: USA: Alaska | collected...
CAACATCTCCGTGTCCATTTCACCTCACCCCAGGGTTCCCGTATCAGCTCAACGTAAATGTTAGCTCATGGTGTACTGGTGTACCAGAGCACACTCGCCGCATCCTCGTCCGTGGCCGTGCACTCGTTTCCGTAGCCGCTTGACTGTGGTGGATAGGCCAATTTCGGTATGTCGCCTGGGTGAAATGCCCATACAGAGTTGCGGGCAAAGAGTCAGCGCTCCGCGCGGGGAAGCGGGCGCCAGGTTGAATGCCCATACAGAGTGCCGGGCAAAGCGTCAGCGCTCGGCGCGGGAAGCGATATACCGAAATCGGCCTATTGGAGTGAGGCCCTGCCGCTGGTGTTAGCGGCCTGTTGGCGCGCCGCCGCCGCCGCCTCCTCCGCGCCGCTCAGCCGCCGCTGCAAGTCGTCCGCCCCCGCCCGCGCCACCGCCAGCTCGCTCCTCAGCGCAGCCCGCTCCTCGCCCGCCTTCTCGCCCGCCTTCTTCTGCCATGGACAAGCAAATACATCCTGCCACGTCAGTCAACGTATGTCGAACCATCAGTTCGTGAGTCGATTGGCATTATATGACGTGTCTGTCGAGCAATATTGGTGAGGCCCTATAGGTCTGGGCAAGGGCCGGTATAAAAGTTACCCCAGAATGTACCAGTTAAGAGGGGTTTAAATGATTATTTGGGGGGTCATGAGGGGGGGTGTTACAGGGGTACCTGCTAAATCTGGGTGCCGACCCCCCTGATGCCCCCCTAATACCCCCCTAACATTTCATTAAAAATACCCCCTCTTGACTGGTAAATTATGGGGTCACTTTACCGGCCCTTGCTCGGACCCAACCCTAAACCCTAAACCCTAAACCCTACCTTGCGCTCCGCCTCCGCCGCGTCCGCCCGCCGCTTCTCCTTCTTGTGGCGGCGCAAGTTGAAATTGAAAGCACAAATTGAAAGCAGTTTATCATACTTCAGGTTCAAGAACTTAGTCCCAGGCGCTTTCAACATGGGTTTGATAGGGTCGACCTGCACCGCCCTACCTTATCCGTCAGGCTCATCGCGCTCTCCAACTCCGTCCGCGCGCGCGATGTCACCGCCTCGATGTAGCGGCGCAACTTGAAATTGAAAGCAAAGTTTGAAAGCGCTTCATCACAATTTTGCTTCCAAGCACTTAGTTCCAGGCGCTTTCAACGCGGGTTTGATAGGGTCAACCTGCACCGCCCTACCTCGACCTCGCGCTGCCGCCGCTCCTCCGCCTCCCGTGTTGTAGCGGCTCAAGTTGAAATTGAAAGCAAAAATTGAATGCGGATCGTCACATTTTAGTTTCAAGCGCTCAGTTCCAGCTTCCAGGCGGTTTCAAAATGAGCTTCATAGGGTCAACCTGCACCGCCTCACCGTGTAACACTCTTCATCTCCTCCTCGTGATCCGCACGAAGCCGCGCGAGGTCGGCGGCGGCGGCGTCCACTGCCGCGGCGGCGGCGGCGGCGGCGGCGGCGGGAGCTTCAGCGTTTTCTTTCGTCGCCGCCGCGAGCTGCGTATCGTGCACCTGGCGCATGTCACGCAGCTTGGCGTGGCAGCTCTCCTGCAGCTCCGCCATCTGCGCGCGGTGGTTGCGCGCCCAGAACCAGGGCCCGCCCACTCGTTCCCGTGGTACCTCACCCTGTCTGTTTACACATCGTGTACCGGTGTACCTGTACGCACCAGGGGCTCACACTTGTCCACTTCTGAGCTGAATCTGAGCCGTTTCTGACGCAAAATACACCCTGAACACTCCCTGATACTCCTCAATACCCCCTGACACCTCCCAACACCCCCTGCACAGCACCTAAATGCACCCCTATCCCATAGAATGCGCTTAAGTTGAGCCGAAAGGTGGACAAGTGTAAGCCCCTGGTACGCACTGTGAGCAAACAGTGTGGGGACGGCGTGTGAGCCCCTGCCTGCGACTCCACCTCCTCGCGCATGGCGATCACCTCCGCCTCCTTCCCCTGGGGCCCGCCAGATGCTGCTCGCCACGTCATCCAACGCACTTCGAACCCTCGTTCCTTGAGCCAACTATGTCAACCATAACGTGGCAGGCAATCTTCGCAGTCTTCCAGGGTACCTCAAATGGCGATGAACACGTCTCGAATTTGAGACCATGAGTAAATAGACCGTCAGATTTGCCATAAAATGGTACCAGATGGCGATTCGACCGTCTATTTCTCAAGAATTGGCGACCGCCATTTGCGGTACTCTGGAAAAATGCGTAGACATCTGGCAGGCCTCACCTTGCCCTGCAGCGTCATCTGCATGGCGCGGTCGGCCTGACCGCTGCTCGAGGTGGTGGCGGCGTCCACGGTGGAGCGGCGCAAGTTGAAATTGAAAGCAAAACTTGAAAGCAGTACATCACACTATGGTTTCAAGCGCTTAGTTCCAGGCGGTTTCAACTCGGGTTTCATAGGGTCAACCTGCACCAGCCTACCACGGCAGCGGAGGCGGACGCCCGCGCCGCCGCCGTAGCGCAGGGCCCGCGGCGGCGTCCTACCTGTTTGCTCATAAAGTGTACCAGTGTACCAGTCAGGGGCTTACACTCGTTCATGTTAGAGCTCAACTTGAGCAAGCAACTTCAGGACACGTTCATGAGCTAAAGTCGGTTTATACGGTGGTCGGAAGAGCTCAAGTTGAGCTGAATTGGGAACGAGTGTAAGCCCCTGGTACCAGTGTACCAGTATACCCATAAGGTGTACCAGTGTACCCGTACACACTCGCCGCATCCTCCTCCCTGGCGACCAGGGGACTCGAATGAAAGGCCCTGCCTCCGCGCGCCGCTCCTCGTGCGATGCGCTGAGCTCCGCGGTTATGCGCGCGACCTCCGCGTGAGCGGCCGAGAGCTTGGCGGCGTCCGCGGCAGCGCTCGCGGCGGATACGCGGGGTTGGTCGGCCGCCGCGTCTTTCGCAGATGCCAGCTGGGCGCGAAGATCATATTCGACTTGCGATCTGTCCAACAAGGATGTCTTGAGCATGATTATCTCTTTGTTTAGCTCCTCCCTCTGGATGCCGAGGTTGGCCAGCGCCTTGCCCGCGACGGCCAGCCGCTCCCCGAGCCCCTTCTGCATGCCCTCCACCTCCTCGCCAGGGCCAGGCAGATATTGGGAGTCAGCGTCATAGGATGCCATGCCACTCGACTCAAGGACGACGGTTCGCAGTGCGTTGGACGACGTGGCGCTGGCGGGCAATGATTGCCAGGCCCAACCTCCGCGCGCATATCGTACAGGTCGGCCCTCTGGTCCGCCAGCACCGTGCGGACCCCATCCATCGCGCCCGACCGTTTCGGTCAAGTCTCCCCCGGCGCCCAGATGTTCGCTCGCGGTGTACCGGTGTACTGTGTACACACTCGCCGCGTCCTCCTCCCTGGCCCCACCACTCGTTTCCTATCTGTTTACTTTTGGTGGACCGGCGTACCCGCACACTCGCCGCGTCCTATCCCCTGGCAGCCTGGCCTTACAGTGCGTCCCCTTTCCAGAGGAGCTTTCCGGTCAATCCTGTCCGTCAGGTGGTTGAAGGAACGTTCTTTTCGAAGTGCCCACTCAGAAGTCAGAACTGATGAAGCCGCGGCCGAAGCACACAACGCTGCTGCCCGCAAACGCCGAGTCGTGCGGCCTCGGCGCCTCGGGAGAGAGAGGAGGGAGCGACGCCCCCCCCCCCGCCGCGTCAAACGAGTGGCACGAGGTTGGGTTGAATCTTGAGTTGAGCAACGGTCTACAGGTGTAGGGTTTCGGGTTTAGGTCTAGGATTTGTCCCAAACGCACCCCCCCCCCCCCAAACACAACCCCCCCTACCAAACACCCCCGCAAATAATGAAGTGATCCACTCCCGCGCATTACGCCTCCATTCCACACACGCACGCTCGACACCGTCGAAAGCGTCCGTCGTTTAGTTTCAGACCCTACTTCCTATCTCACTCAACATGGCTGACGTCGCCGAGCAAGAGGAGGAGCTCCTCGACTACGAGGAGGAGGAGGAGGCCCCCTCGGACGCCGCGGGCAGGGAACTTGCCACGAGCCCACTTTTGTAGCGAAATTGGCCTGAAACCACCGGCGGCGGCGCGGGCAGCGCGGTCCCCGCCGCGGAAGGATCGCTCCGCCGCCCTGGAGAGCCGCCCCGTACTGCATGCCCGCTCGATCACTCGAAGACGCCGGTACCGTTCTGACGTGGGAGCGGCCAGGGAACGGGTGTGAAACAAGAATTTGTTTTGTGGGAGACCCTGCAGAAAGGAGCCAAGACCGGGGAGGCCGTGAAGAAGGGTTATGTTGGCATCCACAGCACGGGCTTCCGCGATTTCCTGCTCAAGCCCGAGCTGCTGCGCGCCATCGTCGACTGCGGCTTCGAGCACCCATCCGAGGGTAAGCGCTTCAAGCCCCTTACACGACCAACGCACCCGCCCCTTTTTGCTGGCGCAGCTGTCTCGGGGGTTAATTGCCTGCTGTCACGAGGTTTTGCCGCGCTCCACGCGATCTTAGACTCGCGGGGGGGAAACGCGGCGACCTTCGGCGGCGAAACCGCGCCTTAGCTCCTGGGATCGGAGCGCTCCGCGGCAACCGCGCAACGCACCCGCTCCTGAGGAAAACTTTGCGTCGTACACTCAGAGAAAATACCGACAAAATGTCTCGGGTTTTGGTGGCTTTCCGCAAATTGCTCTCGTCGAGGTTTTGCGATCGCGCGTCGCGATCTGAGGCGCGCGTTCAGCAAACGCGGCGGCCAATGGCGGCGAACCCATGCTGAAGCGCCTTGGCCCGGAACGCGCGGGCGCCCGAAGCGCTTTCATGTCACCGTGGCGCCGTAAACCCTTCCCCCCCACTAACCCACCGCGCGCCAATTTTGCCAATTCTTGCAGTGCAACACGAGTGCATCCCGCAGGCGATTCTGGGCATGGATGTGATCTGCCAGGCCAAGTCTGGTATGGGCAAGACGGCGGTGTTCGTGCTGGCGGTGCTGCAGCAGCTCGAGCCCGTGCCCGGTAGGGCCAATCGAAATACCGCGCGCCACGTCAACGACCTGCAGTTTAATCCTCATTCACAGTTAAGTGGCATTGGCATTTTGGAATCCTTGGACTGAAGGGCATCCTATGACGTGTTCCTGTCAATATGTTCCCACATCCCTGGTTGCCGGGGAGATCGGCGCGCTGATCCTGTGCCACACCCGCGAGCTGGCGTACCAGATCTGCCACGAGTTTGAGCGGTTCAGCGCGTACCTGCCCAACGTGAACGTGTCCGTGATCTTCGGCGGCGTGAACCTGAAGACCCAGAAGGAGGAGCTCAAGGCAGGGGCTTACACTGATTCCCATTTCCGCTCAACTTGAGCTGACTTGCCCCTTTCCGCTTCACTTAAGCTGACTTTGCCCCCATGTAACCAACTCAAACCGCGGATGTGTCCCGAAGGTGCTCAAGTTGAAGTTTGACGTGAGCGATGCGTTCCCGAAGGTCCTCAAGTTGAGCTCTGAAGTGAGCGAGTGTAAGCCCCTGGGTGAAGGCCAAGCCGCCGTCGGTGATCGTGGCGACGCCCGGGCGGTGCAAGGCGCTGGCCAAGGAGGGCGACATCAGCCTCAAGCAGTGCGGCCACTTCATCCTCGACGAGTGCGACAAGATGCTCGAGCAGCTTGGTGAGTGCTTGCGAGACACCACACGTCGTCCTGTGCTTGCTCCTAGTCTACCTTACCTCGCTATTCTCCTCCCATCTCTCCTCTCTCTCTCTCCTCTCCTCTGTCCTCTCCTCTCCTCTCCCCTCTCCCCTCTCTCCGCTCCTCTCCCCTCTCCTCTTTCCCCGCCCCTCTCCCCTCTCCTCGTTCCGCTCTCTGCCCCCCACTCCTCGATATGATGATCTGACTCCCGAGCTTCCCTCTTTCTCCGCTTCGCGCAGACATGCGCGCGGATGTGCAGGAGATCTTCAAGATGACGCCGCACGACAAGCAAGTGATGATGTTCTCCGCCACGCTGTCCAAGGAGATCCGCCCCGTGTGCAAGAAGTTCATGAACGACGTAAGTTTGATGCCGGTGCCGCTGTCATTGGCGACACCACCAACCACACCAACCACTGCCCGCGCCCGCGCCCACGCCACCTCCACCCACCACACTATAACACACACACCACAACCACCTCCCCCCGCCGGGCTGCGACCAACAACGATCTCACAGATCAAAACCCGCTGCCGCGCCTGACCTCGGCCGCGGCCGCGGCTGCCGCGGCTTCAACAGCTTCAACGACTTCTGCACCCGCGCCATCGCGGCCGGAGAATGAACGGGATGAGTGGACGGCGGCTCGCGGCTTGCACGGCGGGGCGACTGCGAGGCCGGTCGGTTCAGACGACTGTTGGTTGATAAATCCGCTTCGCGCCCTCGCGGGTCTGTGAAGTGCGTACTCTCTGGGAACGTGTCGAGCAGAACACTTCCTGCTCCTCCTCCTCCTCCTTCTCCTCCTCCTCCTTCTCCACCTCCTCCTCGTCCTCCTCCTCCTCCTCCTGTTCCTCCTCCTCCTCCTCCTCCTCCTCCTCCTCTCCCTCCTCCTCCTCCTCCGCCACGTCCTCCCTCCTCCTCCTCCTCCACCTCCACCTCCTCCACCTTCTCCTGCTCCTCCTTCTCCTTCTCATACTCCTCCTCCTCCTCCTTCTCCTCCTCCTCTGCCTCCTCTCTCATCCTCCTCTTTCTGCTCCCGATCAATCGATGGATCCAGAATCTCCAAACTCTATGAGGCTTTGAGATCGCGGACATCTTCTTTCGGCTGGCATCCTCTCATCGGCAGGCAGCTCCTTTCGGGTTTCTCCAGCGCAGCCCATCACATACAACGTCCGGCGTCCGCATTTCAATATTTTCCATCCATGTTTGCATCCCAACTTTTCAACGCTCGCGCCACCCAACATTCGCTTCTGCTTCACTGTGACGAGGGAGGAGGACTGCGTTCTATCCGCTCGCTCCGATTCTGTGCTCTTTCTCTGCCGCCGCTTGCGCCGCTCGGCTGCTACTGGTTGACGAGAAGGAGGCGGAGCAGGAGGTGGAGCAGGATGCGGAGGAGGAGGCGGAAGAGGATGACGATGGTCCATGCTCCCGAGCTTCGGCGGGGAGGCAGGAGGCAGAAGTCAGGAGTCCAAGCTGTGCGCCGTGCTGATCGCTGATCCTCTTCTTTTTCCGCTTCCTCTATTTCCTTTCCAACAGCCCATGGAGATCTACGTTGACGACGAGACGAAGCTGACGCTGCACGGCCTGGTGCAGCACTACATCAAGCTGACGGAGGCAGGGGCTTACACTCATCCACTTTGCAGTCCACCTTTCAGCACAACCTGAGCCGGTTCTGACACAGAACACACCCTACATACTCCCTAGTACCCCCCTACACCCCCTGGCCACCCCCTAAACGACCCCGCAATGCACCCCCTGTCCCACAGAAAGCGCTTACGTTGAGCTGAGAAGTGGAGGAGTGTAAGGCCCTGGACGGAGGCGGAGAAGAACCGCAAGCTGAACGACCTGCTGGCAGGGGCTTACACTCGTCCACTTTTCAGCTCAACCTGAACCGTTTCTGAAAGAAATGCACACCATGCACACCCCCTAATACCCCGTGACACCCCCTGAACAGCCCCTAAAGAACCCATAGACGCGCGCCCTATCCCACAGAAGGCGCTTACGTTGAGCTGAAAAGCGAACCAGTGTAAGCCCCTGCCTGCTGGACGCGCTGATGTTCAACCAGGTGGTCATCTTCGTGAAGTCCGTGCAGCGCGCCACGTACCTGGACAAGCTGCTGCAGGAGTGCAACTTCCCGTCCATCACCATTCACGCCAAGCTCACCCAGGCAGGGTGGTCATTCACAAGAACCACTGCACCGCCGTTCAATCTCCTCCTCGTCTGTGCATCTGTATGAATATTCAGTTGTGGTCTATTAACTCGTAAAAGCGAGGGACAAACGAACATCATTTTTTTCAAGTTGGTGGTCTATAACTCGTAAAAGCGAGGGACAAACGATGAAGTTCAGCTTTCCGGTATTTGTCGGCATTCTACCGCGTTCACTCTGAAGGTAAGTCATGGGGGCACGTCTGATATCGGTCCGACCCTAGACCCTAAACTCTGAACCCTAAACCCTGAACCCTCAACCTTGTGAATGACCCTGGTGGTCGGAGGAGCGGCTGGCGCGGTACAAGTCGTTCAAGGTAGGTTGGTGCAGGTTGACCCCTATCAAACCCATGTTGAAATAGCCTGGAACTGTGCTCTTGAAACTAAGACATGATGAAACGCCTTCAAACTTTGCTTTCAATTTCAACTTGCGCCGCTACATCAAGGAGGGGCACAAGCGCATCCTGGTGGCGACCGACCTGGTGGCGCGCGGCATCGACATCGAGCGCGTCAACATCGTCATCAACTACGACATGCCGGAGAGCGCGGACACGTACCTGCACCGCGTGGGCCGCGCCGGGCGCTTCGGCACCAAGGGCCTGGCGATCACCTTCATCTCGTCGGAGGAGGACAGCGCCGTGCTCAACTCCGTGCACGAGCGCTTCGAGGCAGGGGCTTACTCTCGTCCACTTCTGAGCTCAACTTGAGCCGTGTCTGACACAAGAAAACACCCTACACACCCTACACACCCCGTAACATCCCCTTAACACGGGCTACACAACCCCTACGCGCACCCCCTATCCCATACAAAGCGCTCAAGTTAAGCCGAAAAGTGGACGAATGTAAGCCCCTGCTTGGAGGTGGAGATCAAGGAGCTCCCCGAGCAGATCGACACCAGCACCTACATGCCCGCATAAACACCAGACCGTGTTACTGCCGTGTCGCGCGCGGAATCGCCGGAGATGGGATTCGCCGGGGATTCTATAAACTTACGAATATCCTGCCCATAGTGTACCTTCTCAATATAAGTTTTTCTTTTGAACCAACCCAGCGGCACAAACGCTCGCTGCATTACGACGACGAGGTGCAACGCGAACCAACCAGCATGCTATGAGACGCACTTTGGACACGATGAACTTGCTGGATGAACTGAGCTGAGCATAGCACCTGGGGCTCGATCCGTGAAACATTAAATATTTTTGCCTGTTCCCAACGTGCCACGACCTCCTGACTGCCCGGATTGAAGGACATCAGCTGGGCATCATCGCCCTGGGGACGGAATACTCGCCACGGGGCCTTCACAGTTTGCCTTCCTTGGCAGACAGCATTCACCACAGCCGGGCTCAACATCGCTGTGCTCTTTTTGGAGGAGAAAAATAACCTCGTCTCTTTCGAAAGACAGATCGGGGATCTGCCAGGTGGCAGCCACGCAAAATCTTCAAGCAGATGAGCCAATCACAAAGCCGATAAGCCTGGTGCCGACTGGTCTGGTCTCCACGATATCGCGCGCGCGCTCAGTCCCCGCCGCGCCGGAACGCGTTCCAGAACACCGACTCGTCGTGGGCGCTCGTTACATGGCACTGGCCGCGGCCCAGGGTCTCTGATTCACCGAAGCGCGCCGCGGCGGCCCCCACATCTGCAGCCGCAGCCGAGTTGATCACAAATATCAAACACGTATTGAAAACAAACGACCAAACGCCGCCTGCGGTTGACAGGTTCGGGAGCGGGGAAGATGCGGGCGGTGGTGGCGGGGAACCTGAGCCCGCCTCGCGCGGCGGGGGGCGCATCCGCGGGGCTGGGCAGCGCCAGTCCGCGAGCGGCGAGCCCGTACCGGTATGGCCGAACCCCGCCGGCATTTCGCTGACGTGGCTCCGATATTCGCATCCCCCGTGTCTCAGAACCAGTGACGTATACAAATTTAACTGTGGAGCTTGTAACTGTCACGAACCTACGCATCGGTCCCCGTCGCGGTCCGAGCCGGTGTACAGGCCAATATCGAACGCGCCGTGCTCGGGGTCGGGCCCGGCGGCCCCCAAAGCGGGATCCACCGTGGGCCCCACCGCCAACGTCGCCGAGAAGTTCTTCGCCGCCGGCGGGTTGAGGCACATGCTGCTGGACGACAGCGAGCAGGCGGCAGGGGCTTACACTCGTTCACTTTTCAGCTCAACTTGAGCCGTGTCTGACACAAGAAAACACCCTACACACCCAACACAGTCCCCAACACCCCATTAGCACGGGCTACACAATCCCTACGCGCACCTCCTATCCCATACAAAGCGCTCAAGTTGAGCTGAGAAGTGGACGAGTGTAAGCCCCTAGCAGGCGGTGCTGCTGCAGGCCATCGCCAAGCACCTGCGGGTGCTGGAGCAGATCCCGGACTTCCTGCCGCACCTGCACGTCGACGCCGACTGCTGCAAGGAGGTAGGGCCCGCCAACATTCGCTCAAAACATCTAGCGGGTTGGCTAAGTTGGATGCCATTCATTTTGACTCGAGGGTTGGTTGACATATGTGTTGAAGGACGTGTTGAGCAGTTGCCGCCCGGCCGTAACTGGAGGGACCGAGCCGGTGGTGCGACGGCCGCGGCGTGTTCGCCACCCGGGCCCTCAAGGTAGGTTGGTGCACGTTGACCCTAGCAAACCCACGTTAACACCGCCAGGAACTAAGCGCTTGAAACCAAAATATGGAGAAACTGGTTTCAAGTTTTGGTTTCAATTTCAACTTGCGCCGCTACATCAAGGCGCACGAGCTGGTGACGCTGTATCCGTCCACCAACGAGCTCAGCCTGTGCACTAACCGCGTCAAGGTACGGGGGCTATGACAAAGTGCGTGAAACCACGTAGACACTTAGCAACAAGTAGTACTAAGTCGTCCAAATGGAGCGTTCTGATTGGTCGAGCGGGCACGGTCAGACTAAGTAGCACTAAGTCAGACCAAGTGTCTCAGAGGTTTGGCGCACTCTGTCATATTGGGAACAAGCACTCGACCAACGTTGCATCTCCTCCTCCTCCTCCTCCTCCGCGCTTCTGTATGACCCTTCATCTGGAAGGTAAGTCGTGCTCCGATCTCGGTTCGAGCGCTTACTGTGAATGGCCCTTCTGCGAGGGCAACAGCTCGGTGTCACGGTCGGAGACGTACAAGGCAGGGGCTTACACTCGTCCACTGGTCAGCTCGACCTAAGCCGTTTTGGTCACACCGCCACGTGTCCCCCCGTCTAATAGACTGGGGGAAAAATCATGCAGCCAACGTATCCTACAAAATATGCTTACGCTGAGTCGAAAAGTGGACGAGTGTAAGCCCCTGGTACAAGGGCCCGCAGCCTGACTACGCCATGTTCAATGGCCACCCGCTCTTCAACGGCTTGGTAGGGCGGTGCAGGTTGACCCTATCAAACCCATGTTGAAAGCGCCATCAACTAAGCGCTTGAAACTGTAATTTGATGAACCGCTTTCGAACTTTGCTTTCAAATTCAACTTGCGCCGCTACAGCTTGACCACCGATACCAGTAACGCGCTCAGGCCGGGCCTGCCAGATATTGCTCGCCGCGTCATAGGATTGGATTGAAGTCAAAGGATCATAACACGTGTCGCGAGCCTGGCAGATATCACTCGCCACGGCATGGGATGGCGGTTAACTCAAGGGCTCACAGTGGGTGTGTCAATGACGTGAAACTCGAGGGTTGTTCAAAATGCGTGGGGATGACGTGACGAGTAATGTCTGCCCGGCCCGACGCTGAGGCTGGAGGCTGATCCGGGGTTACCCGTGCAGCCCGGGTTCCTCGGGCACCTGGTAGGGCGGTGCAGGTTGACCCTGTCAAACCCACGTTAAAAGCGCCTGGAACTGAGCGCTTGAAAGTAAAACATGAGGAAGTGCTTTCAAATTTTGGTTTCACATTCAACTTGCGCCACTACAACCTGGTGAACGACGCGGCGATGCCGCCGAGCGACGCCGCGGACATAGCGTACGCGCACCAGTACCTGCGGAAGACGACGAACCTGACCAACTGCCACGCCGTGCCCTTCCCCAGCGGCATGATCGCCATCGCCGCCAGCAAGGACATCCGCGCCGGGGAGGAGCTTCTCATCTCCTACACCTTCGGGTAGGGACCTACCTCATCGCCTAGATGATCAGCTAAATCTAGCCCTGAACTCAGTGTCGGGTGTGGTATCGACGAGATGGTACCAAATCCCGTTCGACCAATCAGAACTGTCCATTTCGAGAATCCCATCGACCGACTCGCCGACAGTCCGACCGGGTCGTGATCGTTGAGTAGATGAATCCTCGATTTCGAGGAGATAAGCGTCTCTCCGTGACGCCGACCCCGAGTTTAAGACTACGCACTCATAAAAATAAAAATAAAAATAAAAGGCATCCATCCCCCTGACGTGGCCCAATGTTTTTTCATCTGGCACTATCTGCAGGTTTAATAAAAAGTTCATGGACGACATGGCGGCGCGCCCCGAGCTCCGCAAGAAGATGTTGACCAACGACTTCGCCACCAGCATGAAGGTGTGGCGGTGCAGGTTGACCCTATCAAACCCACGATGAAAGCGCCTGGAACTAAGCGCTTGAAACTGGAATATGATGAAACGCTTTCGGACTTTGCTTTCAAATTCAAATTGTGCCGCTACATGAAGGTGAGCCAGGCCAAGATGGAGCAGCTGACGAGTGAGAGTCTGACGATGCACGATGATGCGGTGGGCAGGGGCCTACACTCGTCCACTTTTCAGCTCAACCTAAGCCGTGTTGGTCACACCTCTCCTTGTCCCCCTGTCTAATAGACTGCGGGGAAATCATGAACCCAACGTATCTCGCAAAATGTGCTTACGTTGAGCCGAATAGTGGACGAGTGTAAGCCCCTGGCGGTGGTGCTCTGTAAGGAGCTGTTGTGTGACGCGGCGGGGGAGGAGGACTGAGGCAGGGGCTTACACTCGTTCACTTTTCAGCTCAACTGGAGCCGTGTCGGACACACAAAAACACCCTACACCCTACACACCCCATTCACCCCCTAACACCCGCTTTTCACGGGCTACACAACCCCTACGCGCACCCCCTATCCCATAAAAAACGCTCAAGTTGAGCTGAAAACTGGACGAGTGTAAGCCCCTGGACTGAGGCGGTGCGGCGTGTGACTGGAGGAGGATATCGATTGATTTCGTGGGTACTGATATCAGTCCAGAGCCATATGATGACAGGATCTCTGTGGCATCCTTGTCAGCAGAGTTGGCATCATAGGTTGTCTGGGATACCTCGTTGTGGTTGCGTGCTAGACTAGCCATGGCATAGTGGCGGGGGTGGGGGAGTGAGCGGCTGCTCTAGAGCAGTGTGACGTAGGGCTAATCGTAGCTATTGCGAGGGTGGGTGGGGGTTGAACCCGAGAGTGGGTGTGAGTTGAACCCGAGGGTGTGTGAGAGTTGAAACCGTAGAGGAATGTGTTTGTTACTTTTGCCGCTCGCGTATGGCGCTCGGGGGGGTTCCATAGAATGCAGAAATCGTTCTGTGTTGAATGCAGAGATGTTTCTGTTGAGAAAGTAGAGCTAGATGTCATAACTGTACGCAAGAATATAATGCAGTTCCATGTCCGGACCAGTCTCGGATGCTTGGGGTTGCTCGCATCCGGGCTCGATGCACGTTGGTAGAAAACCTTGTGGGTACTGACTTCAGTACCCGAGGTTGCTGTATACGTGTGCTTGTTGTCCGCGGTATCGACGGTGTGCGGAGGAATGTCATGGCTTGATCGCTCGGAGAGGCTCAACTGAAGCTACGGAGCACCGTGTCCATCCAGCCACCTGAGAATATCCTCGTGCCCGCCCATAAAGGCGTATTCACCCACTCTGTCCTCGCCCCACTGGCAGCCGTGCTCCACTGCCGACTTCAGCAACTCCAGGCTGCCAGGTGCCCGTTCTCAGCGGCGCAGGTTGTCACGTCAACATTCCACTCGCATCCGTGCTCCCGCGCCCACTTCAACACCTCGAGGTGCCCGCCCTCTGCGGCGAACGTGGCCACGTCAGAGTCCCACTTGCAGCCCCTCCCAGTCTGCCAGTGGGCGCCGTGGGAGGGGTCTTTCCTTCAGTTGATATATATAAGGCAAATGGCCGGCCGGACAGGTTGCGACCGACCTTTCGGCGGGAACCACCAAGCTCGGCACCCGCACATCTGCATCGTAAGCCCCGGGGGATGCGCTGCCCTCGTACCTCATTGCGAGAACCCCCGGGAACCGCGTGGCTCCGGCGCACCCCGAAGCGCGGTCGACCTCATGTCGTCGTCGCCCCCCGCGCCCGCACCCGGCGGCGGGCCTCAACCCTCACCCTCGCTCGCCGGTCCTTCTCTCGGGTCTCAGATGTTGACGAGTGAGCAGTGCTCATCGCTCTTTACGAGTAACATCTCGGTTCCCCTCCTCTCGTTCTTGCTGGTAGAGACACGTACGCAAACATTGTCCACCACGTCATCGACCCACGACTCACGCGCACGAGTCACGAGCCCCGACACTCAACACTCATCTGAGCCCCCGCTCCTTCAGCTGTATGGTAGCGCTACCCTTGACATGGCGAGCACACCTGCCGGGCCCTCGTTTTTGGTCGGCTTGAGTGTGTTGCTGCTGCTGCAGGACCTCCACTCGCCAGCTGTCAGAGTCGGCCCGGCAGGGAGGGTGTTCAGAACAAGGAACAAGCATTCGACAGACGTTACATTTCCTGCGCCTCCTCCGCGCGTCTGTATGGGCGTATGGGCGTTAACCGTGAAGGTAAGTCACGCTCCGATCTCGGTCGCGTGCACGTGCTCAATGACCCTCTGACCCGGTGCCCACCTCCGGTGGCAGGCGGAGCGTGACGGACACGACGAGGGTGGGGGTGGGCTCCGCGGCGCTGTCGGGAATCGACGGCGGCGCCGGCGGCCGCGGTGTAGACGATGTTGGCGCGGTGGACGACGTGCTGAGTGCTATCACATCGGCCGGAGGCGGCGGTGGCGGTGGAGGAGGAGACGGTGACGCACGGGGAGGCGGCGGGGGCGGTGGAGCAGGCGGCGGTGACGCGGCGGGGGGCAGCGGCGGCGATGGAAGAGTCGGCGGTGATGCGGCTGGGGTGGCGCGGGTGGCGGAGGCGGCGGGGGTGGCGGGGGTGGCGGGGGCGGCGGGGGCGGTAGGGGCGGTAGGAGACTATGTTGGAGGCGGCCGGATCGCGGCGGGGGCAGCGGAGAAAGCGGGGGCAGCGGAGGCGGCAGGGGCGGCAGGGGCAGCGGGGGCGGCGGGAGCGGCGGGAGCGGCGGGGGCGAGAGGTGATGACGGAGGCGACGGTGGCGATGGTGCCGCGGCGGAGCCGGCGACGCCGGCGGCGGCGGGCGCGGAGGCGGAGGCAGCAGCGGGGGCGTGGGCGGCAGCCGTGGCGGGCGCGGAGGCGGCGGCGGTGGCGGGCGCGGAGGCGGCGGCGGACACCTGGCAGCTTGCGAAGACAGCTCTGGAAGGAAAGACCTGTGCCCTCGTGTCCAACTCTGCGGAGATGCTCACCCACCAGCACGGCAGGGCGGTGCAGGCGGAACCGATCAAACCCACGTTGAAAGCGCCTGGAGCTAAGCGCTTGAAACTAAACTATAGTGACATGCTTTCAAGTTTTGCTTTCAAATTCAACATGCGCCGCTACAGTACGGCACCCTCATTAACGCGAACGACGTCGTAGCGCGCCTCAACTTGCCCCCGTATAAAAAGCACGCCAAACATGTGGGCGACAGAACCGACGTGGTGTTCACGGCAGGGGCTTACACTGGTCCACCTCTCAGCTCAACCTGAGCCGTTTCTGACACAAAACGCACCCTAAACACCCCTAATACCCCCTACCACCCCCTCAACACCCCCGAAACAACCCCTAACTGCACCCCCTGTCACACAGAAGGCGCTTAAGTTGAGCTGTACTGTGGACGAGTGTAAGCCCCTGGTTCACGGGATACCCCCCGCTGGTCGGCCTGCCTGACAAGCCCAAGTGGGCTACCGCACAGGCAGGGGCTTGCACCCGTCTACATTTCGGCTCAACGTGAGCGCTTTCTGTGGGATAGGGGTTGCATTTAGGGTTGTTTAGGGCGGGCGCAGGGGGTGTTACAGGGGTTTTTGGGGCGTTTAAGGTGTATTTTGTGTCATAAATGGCTCAGGTTGAGCTGAAAAGTGGACGAGTGTAAGCCCCTGCGCACAGGGTTACAATCAAAAATTGTACAAGGGGTTGACAGGAACGTTCACTCTTTTGGTAGACGCGTATTGCGCGAGTGATCGCGTGAAGCCAAAATCGCTCAGAGGTGGACACGCGAGTCAGAGTTTCTGTTTGAAACAGAGCAGGAAAGCTAACAAGGTGTGTTCGGCGCTGAGAATGCGGTGCGGTTTGGGTCCGACCGAGATGTTGGATAGCGCGTGGCAAAGTGCCTCTAAGAGCCTCCTCCCAGGCGCGGTGGGGCGGTGCAGGTTGCCAGTATCAAAACCCGAGTTGAAAGCGCGCCTGGTTTCAGCGCTTGAAACTAAAATGTGATGACCCGCTTTCAAACTTTGCTTTCAATTTCAACTTGCGCCGCTGCAGCGCGGTGTCCACAGGTTTTGTGGGCTATCACATGCTCGTGTCCGCGTGCCGCTGTGTGAATGTGTACGGCTTCAACACCAGCGTGGGGGGACACTATTGGGATGTGAAGCACCGGGCCGACAAAAGCCATAGAATGGGGCCGGAGCACGACGTGATGGTGTCCACATGCACCTAGTGCAATCGAATTGAGTTGTAGCAGCTAGTTATATGACAAAGTGTGTGAAACCACTTAGACACTTAGCAACAAGTAGTACTAAGTCGTCCAAACGGAGCGTTCTGATTGGTCGAGCGGGCACCAAGTCAGACTAAGTGGCACTACGTCAGACTAAGTGTCTAAGTGGTTTCACGCACTTTGTCATACGTCACGCGAGGCGTTTACCCTCGGCGTATGTGATTTTATTCATATATCCATGTTCACATGTGCAGCACCATGAGTGCACCGGAACTGTTCTACGATCCATTTGATAAATTATGAGACACTTTTGACATGGCAGCCGGCTAATGTCATGCGCGTCTGTGCCTGACACTCTTGACTGAGTTGTACGAAGAATATGCACCATCGCATGCCATTCCATCAGATTCCATCCAGGGAGGTAATCGAAACTGTCACGAGGTCGGTAAATCGTGCCCTGTCCGACCGCGACCGGTCGACCGGCCTATATATTATTCAAAGGTATACCTGTCGCCAGTATTTTACCCTACTACGCGCTAACCCTTAACTTACCCTAAACTCGGGTAATCTACATCGGAGGGTTTTCGGGGGGTTTATTAGCTTGGGGGGCTCATTGCCGTATGACAAAGTGCGTGAAACCACTTAGACACTTAGTGAGACTTAGTGCTACTTATTGCTACTTAGTGCCCGCTCGACCAATCAGAAGGCTCCATTTGGACTACTGAGTACTACTTGTTTCTAAGTGTCTAAGTGGTTTCACGCACTTTGTCATAGCACGTGTCAATTTTCAGCACTACGATACCTGCACCATCACAGGGTGACACGTGATAGGGTCGTATGGTGCCATCGGAGGGTGGGTGTTGAGGTGGCGCCATATGCGGGGTGCTGAGGCTGGTTGATGAGGGGTGTATGAGTGAAGGTGTTTTGAGGTGTGTGATGGGCTTCTATGGTATGTGAAGGTGCGTTGAAGTGTGTGGTGGGATGTGATGGAGGTGTGAGATGGAGTGTGCTGAGGTGTGTGATGGTATGTTGAGGTGTGTGGTGTCTGGTGAGCTATTGAGGTGTATGCAGGTGTAAAGTGAGCTGTGTTGATGTGTGTGCAGGTATTTGATTGGTCCTTGCCCACTACGATCGCCCGGCTAGGGTAGTTTACCCGCTAACCCTTAACTTACACTAGTTTAGGGTAGGCTACACCCCCCCCTCCCACCAACTAGCCTAGTTCGACAGGTATATTCGGAGGAGAAGTGGTTGACAAAGCTGACTTCTCCACTCACCAGCACGCGCGACGCGTTCGGCCGCCATGGCGCCCAAGACGCCTGCCAAGACGCCGAAGACGGTGGTGCGCAAGAAGCAGTACCGGCAGATAGCCGGCGTGCGCTACGACGACCCCGCGCTCTGTCTCGCTGACACTGCGGTGCTCGAGCATGGTAAAATCACGCTCCAGGCTGCAAAGGAGATCTTTGAGGAGGTGGAAGATGGGCCGGGGTGAGCGCCAACACCACCTCCCTCATAGTGTACCCTGCGACGCCATTCATCTCACTTCACCCCTCGCGTGCAGTGCTTGATTCGAACGCTCAAGGCCGCGGGGTCTCCCGCGTACTCGGCGCCTGAGACGAATGAGGTGAGTTGACATTATTGGTTGCACTGCTGACGAAGCCGCCCACTTTTCGCACGACAGCGGGTCGCGGCTCATCACGGAGACCGAGTGGCGCACGCTGAAGTTCATCGCCGAGGGTGCGTGCCTCCGCGCCGTCTGTGCACGAGCCTTGACCACATTGCATGACCCCACCCGTCACCGCCTTGCCCACCTCGGCGAGCCGCACCTCAATACCTTCCTGCATCTGGGCTCGGAAACTCCCCTCGGCAACCCCAAGTCGCAAGTGGCACTTCGGCAACTCGTCTTTGCCTCACCCCACGCGCCCCTGTGGCGACTGACCCTTGTTGGCCTCACCCACCCTCGCCTCACCTCACCCACCCTCGTCTCACCTCACTCACCCGTTCTCCCCCGCAGGCGGCAAGGACGGCACCCAGTACCACGTCGACAAGGGCGCCACCAACTATCTCGTGGGCAAGATCCGCGGCAGGGGCTCACACTCGTTCCAATGTCAGCTCAACTTGAGCTCCTCTGTCCACCGTGTAACCCAACTTCTCATGAATGTGTCCTAGAGTTGCTCAAGTTGAGCTCTAACGTGAACGAGATTAAGCCCCTGATCCGCGGTGAGACGGACCTGGCCGTGACCCCCGCCAAGGCCGCCAAGTTCTACCGCCAAATCCTCGGGCAGGGCCCAGCATAAAACAGCCCCCCCACGTCACACGTCACCCGCCGCAGTTTAAGCCCTCATCTGTTCAGTCAAATGGCATCCCATGACGTGGCGAGCGTTCACCTGGCCCCAACATCTTCTGCTGAGCTGAAAGGTACTCTATGACGTGGCGAGCGTTATTCACCGGGCCCTGGCCTCTTCTGCTGATTTTAATGGCATCCTGTGACATGGCGGGCGTTAGCACTCGGCCCTTCCCTCGTCTGTTGAGCATTTCAGTTAAAAGCATCGTATGACGAGGCGAGCGTCAGTTACTTGACGCTATCCTCAGGCTCAAGTACGACGAGAACGCACTGACCATTGCGGACTTCGCGATGACGCACCACGGCCAGGTGAACCTGGCGGACGCGAAGGCGGTGTGGGAGGTGG
>Ga0307489_10000872_pt1 | contig 19242 bp, 12 predicted proteins | sample SB12metaG_FD_202247 | JGI IMG/M metagenome (GOLD analysis project Ga0307489, IMG submission 202247) | Sea-ice brine microbial communities from Beaufort Sea near Barrow, Alaska, United States - SB 1.2 | ecosystem: Environmental > Aquatic > Marine > Coastal | place: USA: Alaska | collected...
TCTCAATAAATTCTGCTTTATCGCCGTCAAAATGAATATCGGGACCGGTAATAACTTTTGACGCGGCAACACGCTGCTCTTTTTTAGCCGAAATACAACGTGCAAATACAGAGTCGGCAATTAAGGTTAATGGTACGCCTAAGTCAAGGGCCGTTATGCCTGTCCATTTACCCGTGCCCTTTTGGCCTGCGGTATCAAGAATTTTTTCAACTAGCGCGTCGCCATTTTCATCTTTAAACGCGAAAATATCCTTTGTTATATCAATGAGGTAACTATCTAATTCTGTTGTATTCCAGTGGGCAAAAACCTTCTGAATTTCGTCAGAGCTTAACCCTAATACTACCTTCATCAGTTGATAGGCTTCACAAATTAATTGCATATCACCGTATTCAATACCGTTGTGAACCATTTTAACAAAATGACCCGCACCCGCATCGCCCACCCAATCACAACAGGGAACGACTTCATTGCCCTTTTCATCCGCCACTTTCGCAGAAATTGACTGGAAAATATCTTTAACCAATGGCCAGGCTTTTTTAGAACCACCAGGCATGATTGAAGGCCCGATTAATGCACCTTCTTCACCCCCTGAGACACCCGTACCAATATATAACAAGCCTTTACTTTCTAAATATTCTGTTCGTCTGTTCGAATCAGGGAAATGGGTATTACCACCGTCAATAATGATGTCACCTTGGGCAAGAAACGGGATTAATTGCTCGATAAAATCATCCACCGCCTGGCCTGCTTTTACCATTAACATCACTTTTCGGGGAGTGGCTAATGATTCAACCAGACTTTGCACACTGTCTGCACCGCGGATGTTTTTGCCTTTGGCACGCCCTGCAATGAATTTTTCTACTTTTGAGTAACTTCTATTATAAGCCGTTACCGTAAAACCTTTTGACTCCATGTTTAGGATCAAATTTTCACCCATAACCGCTAAGCCCACTAGGCCGATATCCGATTTGCTTTTCATATCACATTCCTTACTAATCTTTTCAAAATCATAAATTTATTTAATCTCTATTGAGCACTTTTGATAAAAGTCAGGTTCAACATTGAAATTACTGTTTTTTGCAGGCGGTAGTGATTTATTCAACAATACCGCACCCTTGAATTTGTACCCTTGTTGTCTGCACTTTCCCCCGCCACTTAATGAGCCTAAGCTTATGGGACTTCCCGGGTTGGCTAATTGCAACGCCAATAACCTAGGGTATAGGGTTTCGTTTATTCAGCTTATTTATCTAGCTCTGTGCCCTTTGTGGTGAGAATTTACCTTTGGTCTCTACCTGCAACGTCAACGATTCAGAGTATATATCTAAGTATATAATAACTGAATAAGATGTTATGGGTCTTAACTCAATGCCAAACATAACAAGTAAATGCTCAATAGAGAACAATTCAGTCCACAATAAAAATTGATGGCATACATAGTGGGCGTTAAAACCAGGCTAAAGCAGTCGTCAAAGATTTGTATTACCCGTATCAAGCTATATAAATTTTGCCTTTATTACTCAGTAAACGCGGTGGTGATAGGTACGAATGAGAGCAGCCAACAGCGCTGCAGCTTCAAGGAAGACGGGTATTAGCTCACTTGAGCGGCGCCGGGGTAACTATAATGCACTAGGCCATAGATAAAGACTGGCTAAGTATATACCCAAGCGACATCAAAATGCAGGGCTCAGCAGAAATTCAAATCATCAAATATCAGGCATGTATGTTGTGGCATAGCTTACCTATATCCAATACGTCTTAGTGGAAAATTTAAAACCCGGTACTAGGTAGCTTAAGCACAAAACCAGTGTTGCGTTACAACACTGGTAAAGGGAATGCGATTTCCTGCTTATTGCGCCTTACCTAATAAGCCCAGAGCGGCAGCCAGGGTAAATTAAAAAAAAGGGTTACCTCAAAAAGCTTAAGTTAGTGCCATTCTTCTAGGACCCTATTAATTGTCCACAACTTGATAAGTGAAAATCACCAAAATTTTAGGTGTCTCTGTTTGCAGCGCACTTATTTCTGCACGTTTTTTCTCGTAATGGTGTAATGTTGGCCAGCATCAAAAAAACCATTAAATTCACTTTTTTCTCCTGTAGACCATTCAACTTCAATTTTACTAATACTCTGGTGCATACCTAAACCAAAATGCGCGATAAGTGGATCATATGACGTATAGCCACCGCTAAGTTTTAATTCGCGTAGTTGGTGCAAGCTGTCATCTTTACCATAATGTATAATTATTTTAGTACCGACACCAAAATAGTTACCCATTTCATCTTGTATTGAAACCTTGATGGCATGATTACTTGATTCGTTATTTCGATACACAAACAAGGGGCCATTTATTGAGGTTTTAATAATATCTAAATCGCCATCATTATCATAATCGATATAAACATAACTCGTGTCAATAATGTAGTGTTCGAAGCCAAAATCTAGTGTTTTATCTTCAAAACTTTTTCCGTATTGATTATGAAAAAACAGGCCCGTGGGTACTGATTCTTCACGTATCCAAATACCGTTTACTACATATAGATCTTGCCACGTATCATTATCCAAATCGGCAAATTTGGCATTCCAACTCCATGCAGATTGTTCAATGCCAAATGCTTGTGATTGATCAACAAAATTACCTTGCTGATCGCTTTGTAACAATACATTTTGATTCATCGTGATAGAAATATTTTTTGCTAATGTGGCCTTGCTGATCTTATCGCCGCTCATAAAACGGTTATGACAGAGTGTATTAGTTGAAACTTGAGACTTGGGAATTAAATCACACAAAGCAGGCTGTTGTCGTCGAGATGCTGTTTTTATTACTGTAATCGCCATACAAGCTTGTCGTTCATTTTGATCAGCGATGATTTTACATTTAGCAATATGTTTAGCGCGATGCATAGAACCATACTTGATAATATTTCTGGCCTTGAGATTATCCAAACAGGTCTTTTTAGCTGCACCTTCACTGAAATCATCACAATAAAGTAGTCTGTCTCTTGATTTAATTTCAGTCACTCGCCCAGGAGCCCCTGGTGAAATTTGCGCCAAATAAATCTCTAAATCCAAGTCATTGTCAATATCGGCAGAGTCAATGCTCATCGTAGTATCAGTTGATGTTGCTATCAATCTGCTTTGCCGAGTAACCTCAGAAAAACCTCCTTTACCATCACCTAAATAATAAAAATCTGGTACATCAAAATCATTGGCAACAATTAAGTCCAGGTCGCCATCCATATTATAATCTGATAGCAACAAACTTAATGTTTCACCACTTTGCCCTGGCATTAGCGTTTCAAAAAACTTACCCTTTTCAAAAGTGTGAATTGCATTAGTAGCAATATCGGGGGTAGATTTTTTTGCCAATGAGAATATCCAATTACCAACTACAGCATCAAGATCACCGTCTTTATCTATGTCTCCAAAGGCCACTGCGTAACTTAATATATTATTTTTGGTAGGAGTAGTGTGTATTTTATTAAAGTCAAATTGTCCCTGCTGATTGAGCAGATAAAAATTACCTTTATACAGGCTGGTAAAATAAACATCGAGCCAACCATCGTTATTAATATCAACTAAAGAGACCACAAAACTATCAAAATAATTTTTTTGCTCATTTAACATCAGTTGCAAACTGAATTTTTCACCTGCATGGTTTTGATAAAATGAAATACCCTTTTTACTTGCGACCACAATATCTTGCCAACCGTCATTATTATAGTCGCCAGCGGCAATTCCCCTACCCATATAATAAGGCGGAATAAAATCAGCAACAGAATAGTTATTAGCTAAGTCCAAACCTATCTCTTTACCTTCCATTAATGAAAAAGATTTGCTCGTGTTGCTGCTTGCGCTTTTGCTTTGTAGTGCACGTTTAGATAGCGTAACATTTAACATATGGGCTGGTAATTCAGCCGCTTGAGCTTCATTAATTAGAATTTTCATCATATCTTCTAAATCAGCTTCATTGTAATAATTCGCAATCAACCCTGTACAAATACCTATAATTGCTACCAATAAATATAGGCTACAGGCAATTGCTATTGACACACTACGCCATAAAATAGCAAATGAATAAATGCTAAAACTCCCTAAGGTAAATAACAATATCATCACGTAAATCATTGGCATACCGGCTGCAAGCAATGTAGCGGAGACAATGATATCAAAGGCTATAGGTACGGGTAAAAATACGCCTATCATTGCTACCGCAAACACACCCAGTATGGTCACTGGCCAACTAACGATATTCTCAAGTGGTAATAAAGTAATGACCAACGCACCTAAAAAACCAGCTAAGAGCATCAATGGCACCGCTTTGACCACTATATATTGTAGACTGCTGAGGTAATCAATGGTCACTGCTTTAGTTGCCTGCCACCAATTTTCATTCTTAATTATTGGCGAGGACAACAAACAACTCACTTTTTCATTGGCTGGCCTAGCCAATGATTTCTTTGGTATCAAATGGACCATTAACGGAATGAAAATCAATAATAAGACAAACGTTGCTGCAATCTTTGTGATCGCTATGTAAGAAGGAAATAAAGAAAATAGCATGGTCACCACCACGACATTAAGGGTCGGTGAACTGATCAGTGTTGCCAGTGTTGTTTCCAGTTTTGCCCCCGCATCATGCATACCTTTAGCAATAGGCGCCGCACAATTCACACATACCCCCAGCGGAGCACCGGTAAAGATGCCCACAAGGGTACTTAAAAAAGCACTTTTAAATTGCAATCGTTCGCGAATTAAGTTGATTAAACTTAAAAAAGCCGCCCCCAACAATAAACCAAAAGTCATGCCCTGTAAGTTGGTATTAACCCAATTATAAGTGGTAATAGTGACACGCTTAATAAAGCTATGGTCGGCTTGCAAGGCTATGGTTGCTTCAAAACTAAGAGGATCTTCAAGCTGTGAACTGCCACCCATCATTGCTTTAGCATCTAAAGCCGGATAACGAGAATCGCCCCAAAAACTTATTACCAAGGTAAAAATCATCCCAATAAGAAGTACAACTCTTTTATTCACTACTAAATTACCTTTCTTTTAATTATTGCAACTTACATCACGTTCTTCAGCTATTAGCTATAGTGAGTAATCATAATTTAGTTTTTTTGCTACAGGTTCTATTAATGGCAGCACTGTGCTTAATTCTTTTTCATTCGCACGCCATTTATCTTGTTTGGGAGCGCTCAAGGTATATCGCGAAGCGGGTAGTTTTGCACTAACTCTTGCCGAAAGTGAGTTATCAAATTCGATACCAATAAAATCACAAATATTTTTAACCTGTTGTTCAGGTGCCTTGATAAATTCGTCATAATCAACTTCACACCAATCTTGTGGTGTCAACTTGGCTAAATCGTTCAATATATGCTGGTTAGCGCTGTGCCATTGATGAGCGGCAACTTCCTCTACGGGTTTACCTATATACGCCCGCCACCCCGGCGTTAGTAATAATGACCAAGGTAATCCCGTCCACTGTGGTAAATTACGATAAGTTGCAAAACGTCCTGAGCGCCACGCATCAATAATACTACTGATGTTGTCTCGGGGGTTACGGTGTAAATAGATAAAACGGGCCTGTGGATACGCCGCTTTTAGAAACTCAATTCGCAAGGAGTTTTTTGGGGTTTTTTCCAAAAAATAAGCCGTCTTAAGATCACTACGCTCTTGTTCACTGAACAACAAATAAGGTTTGCCCTTTGAGCTTTTCATCAACTTAATAAAGGCTACGTTTAGCTGGCTAACAACACTTTTGTTAACATCAGCGCAGGTTAACCGATTTGATGAAAACCCCCGTTGACTTGGATCAAAACTGGCAATATTTTCAAACACTTCGTGACTTTCACCGCCAATAGTCATGATGGCTGTAGCACAGGCCAAGGTTTCAAATAACAAGGTACTGCCTGAGCGAGGTGCTGCCACAATAAAAATAGGCGAATCCATTAAACGCTTTTTTGGTGTTACAGCAATGGCGGTAGCATCCATCAACGGGTCTTTATATTCTGTGTCACTTTGGGACGTTTCAAGCGATGGCTTAATAGTGGTCATGACTGAGAGGGTACGCATATTTTGGTTTGAGCTGATATTAATACAGGCCTCTGTCCATTGTAAAAAGACCTTATTAGCAGCGGATTGGTTTGATAGTAATAATGGCTTTTCGCTGATAACCGCTAAATCTATTTTTGTGCGCTCAATTAAATCCCTGAACTGTTTTAGCCCCTCTTTATCTTCTGCTAAACTGATAAAAATGGCTCGCCAATCAACGTGAAAATCAGTACATGTTTGCTGAAATTGCTTTACCGCCGCTTGATTATCGTCAGTAATGATAACCTGTTCATTGATAAAACCACACCATTGTTGTACTTCACTAGGGTGCATAAAGGTCATAGGTTCGGCTTTTTCAATGGCAAAACCAGCCTTTACGTCTGGTTCAAAGGCGACCAGCTCAGCTGCAACAGCATTGGATGTATTAAGTGTTTGGTAGCTTTGGGCTGACTCAACCAAGTGCCAAAAACTCGCACTGCCAACCGTATCAATCACCAAGTGAATACGAACAGTATCGGTATTATTGATGACTTTATGTATTCGCCAGTTATCAAAAATCCATGCCTCACCTAACGCCATATGTACATTGCTGTGGTCACAATAAAACCTGATTTCAGGTTGGGTAAAAATAGGTATATGGATACGCACCCGGTTACGCCAATAATAATGAACGTCGGTGTGTTCGGGCACCGTGGCCCCTGGTGCCAAAATCATCAACCTGCAACGCCCAATCGGAGTGTTAAATTGCGCCAGAATTTGTTGAATATAGGGGCAAATATTGAGGTTTTTAGTACTCGCCATACTACCCAGCATGATGTCATTATCCGTGCCACCAACAGTAACAAAATGTACCACGCTGTTACCGCTAAATGCTTGAGGATGATCCTGCCACGCAGTGACACCGAATTGAAGTACTTCTTGTTGTAAACGATCAACATCAAATTTAATCGGTAGTTGATAAAATGGTTTTTTAAGTTTCATTACCCTTTCCTGAGTCTTTGTTTACAAACCAACAAGATTAATGAGTTACCAACTGTTAGCTAACTCACTAAATATTTACACACTAAGTTGATAATTGATGGAAGGTAATTTAATCGTTATGTTCACTGTCGTGGCCGAATAATTTAACTGTAGGAAATAATGTTTAATTATTGTACAGTATGTTAATAATTAGTTATACAATACAATAGTTTAACAACTTTAGTATTACTTTTATTAACACATATTTACTTTACGGATATATTTTTTCGCTTTTAATTTTTACTGAAAAAATATTGCAGTTGTTTTTTTACAAATATTAGTGACGGAATATTTGTTAACGAGCAACGATTAATTTATCAAAAAAAGAGATGGCCCATGATAACTAAAATTAAAGAGATAAATTCGCAAGGCTTAACCACATTAGCGGGGGGGTTAGGTTTAGCACTTGCTTCAAGCGCACAAGCCGCAATAGTTTATACTGACATCAACGACATTGTCAGTACTATAAACGATAATTACTTTTTTGACTTTGATAATGATCTCACTGATGATTTTAAAATTACTCATAGTTCATCGGGGGGTTATGCATACGCAACAATGTCAGGAATTTCAGCCGGTGCACAAATAAAAACTGACGGTAATGGTGTTACAGCTTTTAACGCTGGTGATGTTATTGGAGCCGGTTCAACTGCAAATTTCTATGATAGTTTGGGTTGGTCTTATGATGGGACTCCCTACAATAACTTTCCCGGTGCGGGCGATAAATTTGTTGGTGTAGAGTTTGAAATTGCCGGAGATGTAAAATATGGCTGGTTAGGCCTAAATTTGAGTCTTGATGTCGGCACCTTAACCATTTATGACTTTGCCTATGAAGATTCTGGCAGCAGTATTGCCGCAGGTGATAAGGTTAGTGTGCCAGAGCCAAGTTCAATGGCATTGATGGCAACAGGTGCTTTGGCTATCGCTGCGCTCAGACGGCGCAAACGCAAGCAACTGTTAAACTAAAATTTATTAAAGGATATTAATAGACATAAAAACCGGAGGCAATCGCCTCCGGTTTTTTATACTCACTCTAATTAAAAAAATAAGAGCATACCATGAGCCAAAAAATCGCCAACAAAGTTTTGTTATTGGGTTGGGACGCGGCCGACTGGAAAATAATAAACCCGTTAATTGATGCCGGCAAAATGCCGTATTTGGAACGTTTAATCAACCAGGGTGCAATGGGAGATTTAGAAACACAAAAACCAATTTTATCACCGATGTTATGGTCGTCTATTGCTACCGGTAAACGCGCTGATAAACACGGTATTTTTGGTTTTACCGAACCAAAACCAGATGGCAGTGGCATTCGTCCCATCACAAGCACCTCGTTAAAATGTCAACCGATTTGGAACATGTTAGAACATTCGGGGCTTAAAAGTGCCGTGGTCGGCTGGTTTGCCACTCACCCGGCTCATGCGGTTAGTGGCACTGTGGTGAGTAATCATTTCGCTCAGCCCAGCGGGGCTAATTTTGAGCAGTGGCCCTTAACCCCAAATACCATCTCACCGAAGTCGTTAGAGGCAACATTAGCAGATTTACGTGTACATCCTGACGATATAGGCCTCAGTGAACTGATTGAATTTATTCCTCAAGCTGCTGAACTGCCCAAAGATGACAAAAAGCTTATAAGCTTGGTAAAATTGCTGGCTCGCTGTATGACATTGCATGGCGCCGGAACGTATCTTGCCCAACACGCTGAATGGGATTTATTAGCGGTCTATCATGATACCTTAGATTTAATCTGCCATGATTTTATCGAGCAGCGCCCACCAAAAATGGATCATGTCAGTGAAAAAGAGGTGGAAATTTATGGCGGTGTAGTTGATGCCATGTACTGTTTTCATGATTTGATGTTAGGTCGTTACATGAAACTGGTGGGGCCTGAAACCACCATTATGATTGTTTCTGATCACGGATTTTTAAGTGATCATCGTCGGCCAAATGTTTCCGCTCATACCCAAGAGGGGTCTCCCGTGGAATGGCATCGCGATCACGGCGTACTCGCCGTGAGGGGGCCAGGCATAAAGGCTGACTCATTGGTATTTGGTGCTAATCAACTTGATATCACCCCTACCCTGTTACAGTTGTTAGGCTTGCCCGTCGGCCGAGATATGGCAGGTAAGCCTTTGTCGCAAATATTAGCTCAGCCACAAGCCGCGCAATGGATTGACAGCTGGGACGACCTCATTAAAACGTCAACCACGGTCGAAGACTATGAAGAAGACCCGTGGGCAGCTCAGGAAATGGTTAAGCAGTTAGTTGCACTGGGTTATATTGACAAGCCTGATCCAGACGCGACGAAAGCCATTGAACAAGTCACACAACAAAAATACGCGAGTTTAACCGAGGTATATTTAAGCACCAACAGGTTTAAGCAGGCGCAAGAATATATTGAATTACAACTTGCCCATAACCCAGCAAATAAACTGGCACGCTTACGACTCGCTCGCTGTCGCTTAAAATTAGATGATATTGAGGGGTGTAAAGCTATTGCCGATCAAATTGTAGCGGGTAATCCGGACACTCCGATGGCACACATGTTGTATGGTCAAATTTATTCAGCACAAGGCCTTGATGATCTAGCTCTGGAATGTTTTTTAAAAGCAGAGCAAGCTGGTTATGAGCTGCCTAAAGTGCGTTACCGTTTGGCCAATATCTATTTACGACGCCAACTCTGGCTACAGGCTGAAGCTATTGCGGAAGGTTTGCTTGAACATGATGATCATAATGCCCGTTATTATCATGTGCAGGGCATGGCATTATTAGGACAAAAACGCTATCAAGAGGCAACCATACCCTTGATGCAAGCCGTGTCTTTACGCTATGATCTTGCCAGCGCTCATGTTGACCTAGCCCTGGCTTTAATCGGTCAACAGCAACATAACACCGCCATTAATTCCTTACATAATGCCCTAAAATCAAGACCTAATACTACTCGGGCACACACAATATTGGCACGTTTGTATAAGGATAAAGGCGATATTTCGCGCTCAAGTTATCATTACAGCAAAAGCCAAGTAAAACGTGAGAAGTTAGTCAGCACAAACAATGCTATGACTCCCCACGGGAGGTAACAAAGATGGCAATTATTATTGTTTCAGGTCTGCCGCGCTCGGGTACCTCTTTGATGATGCAAATGTTGCAAGCGGCGAATATACCTCTGCTCAGTGATGGCCAGCGAGTGGCTGATGAAGATAACCCTGTTGGTTATTGGGAGCTTGAACTAGTCAAAAAAATTAAAACAGATAATAGCTGGCTTAATAATGCTGACTGTCATGGGGTTAAAATTATTAGCCCGTTAATGTTTGAGCTACCCGATGAGCATCAGTATAAAGTAATTGTGATGAAACGGGCGATGCCTGAAGTGTTGGCATCGCAACGTACTATGATGGCCAGGCGTGAACAACAAGGCAGTAGTATGCCAGACACTTTATTGACTAAGGTGTTTCAACAACAAGAGCTAAAATTATCACGTTGGCTCACCACACAAGACAATTGTCGATTTATTGAAGTTCACTATGGGCAATTAATCAGTGAGCCAGCTCGTCAAGTTGACCAGCTTATTGATTTTTTGCAGCAGCCATTAAACCATACTGCAATGATAAATTGTGTAGATCCCGATTTATATCGGAATAGGCAGGGTAACAGTTGACTGTTTATTATTGCATCACAATCTGTATGGCAGGTATTTTGCTATCATATGCTCATTACTACTTATCAATCTTTTACGTGGGTAGATTAAACACTGAAGTCCATAGCCGCTAAGCTGCTATGGCTACCTAATGTACAGCCATTAATTTGGCTGGCGTTTTATAATTGAGTTTGTTTCTTGGTCTATTATTGAGCTTGACTATCACGCCTTGAACAGCTGATTGCGATACTTTTTTAAAGTCTGTTGCTTTTGGCCAATACTGCCGTAATAAGCCATGGGTGTTCTCATTCAAACCTCGTTGCCACAAACAATAGGGCTCTGCAAAATATACATCACATTGCACCGCTTTAGTTATTTTCATAATGGGAAAATTTTAATCGTCATCCAGTGTAATGGTTACCCTGACTTACTGCCTACACTATGAACCGGCATTTTGTAGTACTTGGGTATAAATATAGCTTCCCCAGATAGGTAGATTTAAACAAAAGATGATATCAACTGGATAAATACACAGTTAAAATGGGTTCACTGTATATTTTCTAATGTTTACACACCCTATGCTACAAAATTTTATGCCATTATTCCCCCATGCCAATCAGCTTGATTTGGGTGTAGATTATATCAATCAGCGCATCACTGAGCTTGACAGAAGCATCCCTGATGCAGCTTACAGCTATGAACTGGCAATAGAATATTTGGCTGAAAATCGCTTTAATGCCAATAATTTCAAGTCTATTCGCGGTGAATTGAATGTGTTGTTTAACTGGGCTTGGTTTGTCTGCGGCGTTTGTATTGCTGATATTGATCGTATCGCTTTGCGTAAATTTATCGATTTTTGTAATCAGCCCCCTGCCCACCTTATTGCCCGTACGTCTTACCCGTTTTTTATCACCGAGGCACAGTCTACCGTACTGCAAGCTAACCCTAAATGGCGACCTTTTGTACATCGCGGTTTAGACAAATACATACGTAAAACCAGTACCTTAAAGGCACAACTTTCACTATTGAGCAGTTTTTTCTTATTCCTTAATGATGTGGAATACCATGACAAGAATCCGGCGGCGATTTTACTACGCCGCTTAAACGTCAACAATACCCATGTAGCCGAATGCGAAGATACTGAAAAGGCATTGAGTACCCTGCAATGGCGCAGCGTATGGGGGGTGGTCAATGAGTTGGCAATCAAACAGCCAGAGAAACATCAACGCAGCCGCTTGTTGTTCGCCCTACTCTATTTACTTTATCCCAGAGTATCTGAAATAGCAGCGCGGCCAGGTTTTACACCTTTAATGAGCAGTTTTTTTAAACACAGAAGCGGTCATTGGGTGTTTAAAATCCCCCGTAGTAAAGGAGGAAAAAGCCGTATCATTCCTTGTCCAGATGAACTCCTGCAGTGTTTAAAGCACTATCGTCGTTATTTGGGCTTGAGCGCGGTGCCACAACCCGATGAACAAATCCCCTTATTTGTGCGCCATAAGGCTGGCACTCATGGTCGTGATACTGGCGTGCTCAATGCCCAACTGGGCATTGAAGCTATTCGCAATATAGTACGTGACGTCTTTGATTTAACCGCCACTAAGCTGGCGACTGAAGAGCCTCATGCCGCCGGCGAATTACGCCAATTCAGTGTGCATTCGTTGCGCCATACCGGTATATCGACTTCGATCGCTGCCGGCACCCCTTTGCAAGTCGTGATGAAAAATGCCGGTCATGCTGATTTATCGACCTTGTCGGTTTATATTAGTGCTGACTTGCAGCAACAAGTTATGGCCACGGTCAGCCGCGAACTTTAGCAGCGGATCGGTCTGTTTTTCCTGAGCTGATCAGGTATGAAGTGAACGATACCCAAAATGTTTGAAGTTGCAGCTAGGCGGTAAAGGCACTCAGCCCTATGAGCTTAGATGGTCTAAGTGCTTCAGGCGATAGAGGTGAGTAAGAGCAGCCAACAACGCTGCAGCTTTATGGGTGACAGGTATATACGAAACAAGGTAAACCTTCAACAATGCTTAAGGATTGAAGATCATAGGTGGCATTGGACAAGCCAGAACATCGCAAAAGGCACGTAATAATTCGATTTCAACCGGCTCTATCTTTTGGTCGCGCATGATACAGGCGGCACAGGCGTGCAATAATTTAAGTTTGGCCAAAGGTTTTAGCTTTTCCAATTTTTGTAGAGCTCTGTCCAAGTCTGTCAAGTTGACTGCATTTTCGTTGACTAACGTCAATTCGCTTATTTCCAGTACTTTTACTGCACTGATAAAAGCGTGCTCACTGGCAACCTGACTTTGCTGGCCGGCATAGGCTAATACTGATAGCAGCAAAGCAATTTCGGGTTTAAGTTGTTCACTGTCGACGTTGCCCATTTTCCTGGGCGGGTGTTTGAAGAACTGTGGATCCAGATGATTGAACAGAATTTTCCGTAAGGTCCACTCCTGTAAAAAAAGTTTACAATCCATGTCGATCAGAGCATCCATATTGTCTCTGAAAATCTGGTACTGAGACAGTGATAACTGTTTGAGTGCCGGGATGGCAATTTCAATCAGTGGAAGCCGGAATTTAACCGCTAAACTATCCATTTCAGGCAGCAGTTTGCGGGTTAATACTTCAACATTCGGGGCGGCATATTTGTGTATATGTGCAAGTTGTCTAAGGCGAACATCTTGCTCCTTATTCAATAGCAGGACATAAATAACGGCCCGAGCTCCATAGGGTTCCCGGGCAGCGTCTTTGATGACATCAGGTAACTGAGCAATTAACGCCCGGGCATAATTGATAGTTGCCTGCTCAGGATTGCCTATTTGATTAATGTTGTTAGCGACATCTATCGTGGATACTCCTGCCACAACTGCGCTCATTTTTTTAGCCCGCTCTTCCAGGGGCATGGTTACTTTGCTATCACCAGATTGCACACTTTGATCCATGTCAAGTTGATCCCTAGTGGCAAATTTTCCATCCCAATGGGGATCGATTTGCAGGATACGCTTTGCCAGCGTTGGGTGTGTAGCGGCTAAGCCTTGCATGAAACCTGAAACGCCCTGGGCAAAAAACGCATGGCTGATTTCGCCAGCCCCGGGGTTCTTTACCTCAGAGCCAGACTCAAGGCCGCCGATGCGTTTCAATGCACCGGCAATGCCATCGGGGTTACGGGTAAACTGAACCGCCGAGGCATCAGCCAGGTACTCTCTTTGCCTACTCACGGCCGCCTTTATTAAGCCGCCAAAAAAAGTCCCGGCAAATCCTATGACAATTAAGCCAATCGCCAGTGCCAGTATGCCTGCCGTCCCTTTACCGTTGCCCCGTCCGCGCCTGGAATGAGAGGCGGAATACAGCAAGTGGTAACCAATAATACCAAGGATCAGGATCCCGTTTAGTACCCCAATCAGGCGGATATTGAGGCGCATATCTCCGTTAAAAATATGGCTAAACTCGTGGGCTATAACACCTTGCAGCTGATCACGACTCAGATGCTCAATCGCGCCTTGCGTTATACCAATAACGGCATCCTTGGGGGAGAAACCGGCAGCAAAGGCATTAATGCCATTCTCCCGGGCTAACACATATACCGGTGGTGCTGGCGTACCAGAAGCGATCGCCATTTCTTCTACCACATTTAATAACTTTCGCTGGTTCAGGTCAGTGGTATTTTGCGGGATTAATTGGCCACCCAGTCCCTCAGCCACAACCTTGCCACCGCCCGACAAGGCCATTATTTTATATAGGCTTCCTACCAAGACCACAAGAGTAACGGCCCCACTGATAGTGGCAAAAGTGGGCCAATCCATTAGCTGCCATAAAGACTGACCATTTGATGTTTGCCCATTGTCGATAAAGCCAAATGCTAACATCACCAGCAAATTCACCATTATGATCAGGATGATCACCGCCAGGCTAAAAAGAAATATCAGCTGGAAGGTGTGTTTACGTGCCCTGTCCTGGGACTCAAAAAAGTTCATGGTCAATACCTGAAAAAGAAAGACTAGAATGAGACTTTGGGTGCCTCCTGGATGGCTACAGTGTCTTCAAACTCCAACAATGTCGCGTCTTGCCCATGACCAAATCGCGACGCAAAAAAAACAGGAGGAAAGGTCTGCTTGTAGGTATTATAAGCCATCACCTGATCGTTAAAAGCCTGCCTGGAAAAAGAGACCTTATTTTCCGTGGAGATAAGTTCCTCACTTAACTGCAGCATATTCTGATTAGCCTTAAGATCCGGATAGGCCTCCATCACCATGTTAAAATTCATCATGGCGCCTCCCAATTTCCCCTCGGCACCACTGAGGCCTCTTATGGCATCGGAGTTGCCTGGATCGGCCGCCGCCTTTGACAACATATTCTGCGCCGTATTGCGAGCTTTAACCACGGCTTCCAGGGTTTCCCGTTCATGTTTGATATACCCTTTAGCGGTCTCAACAAGGTTGGGGATCAGGTCATATCGACGTTTTAATTGAACCTCGATCTGTGCAAAGGCATTTTTGTAGCGGTTTTTCAGCGTAACCAGTTTATTAAATATCCCAATCACATAAAAAAATAGTAGTGCAACCAGAACCAGGATAACTATGAATGTGATTGTCATTTATTTCACCTTTATTTAAAAAAATTCGCATCCATTCGATGCTATTAGTTGACATTAATTGAGACACAGCTGCAGTTAATAAGCCTTGATACTTCTAAAAACAGGGCAGCGGCAAGTATCTCGCACAACAAATGTCGGGTGTGAGCTACGATTGGCTTATGCTATTCTCAAAATTCGTGACAATTTGAATCTGGATATCATTATATAAAGCTTATGGGACATCAACGTTTACGCCCTACCCCAGGCAGTACTTTGTGTCACGACCAGGGACATGTGTCGCATTGTCGCGAACATTTTCATCCACAAACTGGTAATAGCCTTCTTTAAAATGTGTCCACCAATCATGGGATACATCTGCGTCAAGTTGTATCAACATTTCCTCCAGACCTTCTAGTTGGCAGTGTGTGGCATCATAGGCCAGGTGTAAAGTGGCCGTTTTGTCATCATATTGCACACTGTCAATGCCATAGGTTTTATCAATGGCTTCAACAATGGCGTCACGATTTGTCTCATTCACCCCTTCGAGTTTTAAATGCCTGACTACCAAATTGACTTCTTTGACTCCCATACGATGATGTAAATCACTCATGTTATCACTCCTTAAATATGGCTGAAAATGTTGGTTTTAAATTTTTTTATTTTTGAATTCTTCATTAAATTTTTGCTTGCTTGACGAAAGATTTCCATTGGTCACGGCGCGGAATAAACATCGGGACGTGTTTTTTGTAGGCACTATATTCATCACCAAACTCGGCGAGGACCTTTCTTTCTTCTCGTAGAGATAAACGGTAATAAATAAATACAATTACCGGAAACAATGCGACGGAAAACAAAGTCGGCCAATGCACTATGCCCTCACCAAATAAAGCAATAAACAAACCGGTGTATTGCGGATGCCTTGCTAGGGCGTACAACCCATCAGTGACCAAAACATGCTGTTGTTGTGCTTTATATACCTGACGCCAGCCTTGAAAAAACAGCCCTATGCCTACAAACAGTAGAAGGTAGCCCAGCACCATCGAAATCATCATGCCGGTTTCGCCCATTCCCAGCAGTGACGACCATAAATTGGCATTTAGTTCAGTGCGATCCAGTCCCCCGAAACGGGCCAACAGGTAAACGGTTAAGGGAAACCCATACATTTCGGCGTATAGGGCAATGATGAAAGCCTGTACCATCCCTGCTCCGGCCCATTCATGCCAGGATTTTGGGGCTAAATATTTATACAGATACCACGAGACGAGCACGATCATGATAAGCGCCATGATCCATATTCCTGAATGTGCAATAGGTTCGTTCATGGGTTAATCTCCTTAAGTGAATGATTAAAAATAGTAAATGTAGTTAAGACGCTTTACTGCCGAAAAATTGTACAACGGCACCCAAGTCAGGGTGATAAACCAGCCATACATATAACTTTCGAACAATCCTAAAAAGAAACTTTTTAAACTTAACCACTCAAAACCGGGCAATAACTTTAGCCACACTTGATACATGGCATGCTGCGAAAATAACAGGTCAAAGGTCACACACAGCACAAAACTAATGCTAATGAAAAGGCTGGTTGCGTGACCAAAGGCAACTAAAGATTTCTTGTCATTTGTTTTGGTTATGTATTTTTCCGGATCCAGGTTGAATGTGTCGAGTCAGCTTTTGCTGCAAAATCGATAAAGGACGCCCTGGTGTAATTTACCGTAGCCCTGTTTCTGCCCCTACTACCTTTAAACAAACGGGATCAATGATGGGTCCTGATTTATCTGATTTAGCTGATTTAGCTGATTTAGCTGATTTAGCTGATTTAGCTGATTTAGCTGATTTAGCTGATTTAGCTGATTTAGCTGATTTAGCATGGCCATGATGACCGTAAGCCATATGTGATCCACAACCAAAACGCATCATTAGGTAGAAAAAAGCCGCAAAGAATAAAAATAAAATGACGCAGTCCACAGATCACCTCCTGAAATTTCGAGCACTACTGCTCACTAATTGTTGATAATGAAGACATTTTTTCGACCGGCAATAGGGTAATAACACTGTTTGGGGACCCGACAGTTCCCACCGCTTTCCCATGGTTTTGCAAAAGCTATCCACCTGATCTTGTTTACAAAATATTTCGATACGCCCGTGAATTCCCGACCAATCTGACGAGAAGAAGTTCATGTGTTCACCGTAGCGGCGTCTCAACTTTTACTAAGGTCTGATCAGGTACAAATGCATTAACTTTGTAATTTTTCATAAAGTAATTCCTTTTCTGATCCGGCAAATTGAATTAACTAAGTTTTTGCTTTCTAAGCCGCAGAGCATTCACAATGACCGATACCGAACTAAAACTCATGGCGGCGGCGGCAATGATAGGCGAGAGTAAAATACCGAAAAATGGATATAGCACCCCTGCCGCAACCGGCACACCTAAGGCGTTATAAATAAAGGCGAAAAACAAGTTTTGCCGAATATTACGCATGGTGGCACGGCTTAATATTATGGCTTTGACAATACCGCGCAAATCACCTTTGACTAAGGTGACACCAGCACTTTCCATCGCCACGTCGGTACCGGTACCCATAGCAACCCCCACCTGCGCCTGAGCCAATGCCGGCGCATCATTGATGCCATCACCTGCCATGGCGACTATTTTCCCTGAAGCCTGCAACTCTTTGACTATTTTGGCTTTTTGCTCTGGCAATACATCGGCTTCCACCCGATCAATATCAAGCTTGACGGCCACTGCGTGCGCAGTGGTCGCATTGTCACCGGTTAACATCACCACAGTGATCCCTTGCTTGTGTAACTGGGCGATAGCATCTGCGGTTGAGGCTTTTATCGGATCGGCCACACCGATTAAAGCCGCGATTTCACCATCAACGGCAAACAACATCACCGTTTGTCCTTCAGTGCGTAGCGCATCGGCCTGGTTGAAAAAGTGATCAGCACTGTCGGTATGGGCTTCACTAATATCCTGCCGTTGCATCAATTTCAGGTTGCCAAAGGCCAGTGACTGACCGGCTATATTACCGGTGACCCCCATGCCTGTTACCGACTCAAAATCACTTACTTCAATGGTGGCAATGTCTCTATCCTTAGCACCTTGCATTATGGCTGCTGCAAGGGGATGTTCGCTGTGTTTTTCCAGTCCAGCTATCCAACCCAATACCTGCGCCTCATCAAACGTCTGACTATGGTCTGAATTGATGGTGACACTGACGAGTTTGGGTTTTCCTTCAGTCAGGGTGCCGGTTTTATCTATCACTAGCGTGTCTACTTTCTCCAGTATTTCCAGTGACTCGGCATTTTTGATCAATACCCCTTCCAGCGCGCCACGGCCTGTTCCCACCATAATTGAAATCGGTGTGGCTAACCCCAACGCACAGGGACAGGCAATGATCAGTACCGCGACAAAATTGATTAGAGCGTAAGAGAATGCAGGCTCTGGCCCCCAAATAAACCACACAGCAAAAGAAATCGAGGCAATAGCCACTACCACAGGGACAAAATAACCCGCCACTGTATCGGCCACTTTCTGGATTGGGGCACGAGTGCGCTGGGCGTCAGCAACTAACTTGACAATTTGAGCCAGCAGGGTGTCACTACCCACTTTATCTGCCTGCATCACCATAGTACCGGTACCGTTTACGGTAGCGCCTATGAGTCGTTGTGTTTGTGATTTGGTTACTGGAATGGGTTCACCTGTGACCATCGACTCATCCACGCTGCTATTACCTTCAAGTACTACACCATCAACGGGGATTTTTTCGCCGGGTCGAATTCTTAAGCTATCACCGACTTGCACCTGCTCCAGGGGAATATCCTGCTCGTCCCCATTGTCGTGGATCACCCGCGCTGTTTTAGGGGACAGTCCCAGCAGTAGTTTTATCGCGGCATTGGTTTGTGAGCGAGCGCGTAATTCCAGTACCTGTCCCAGTAACACTAAGGCGGTGATCACAGC
>Ga0307489_10000873_pt1 | contig 19208 bp, 30 predicted proteins | sample SB12metaG_FD_202247 | JGI IMG/M metagenome (GOLD analysis project Ga0307489, IMG submission 202247) | Sea-ice brine microbial communities from Beaufort Sea near Barrow, Alaska, United States - SB 1.2 | ecosystem: Environmental > Aquatic > Marine > Coastal | place: USA: Alaska | collected...
GCACCCGTAGCTGCGCGCCTTGCACACGTCCAGCTGCAGCGCGGGGCAGCACTCCGCCTCGAACGAGTACTTGCCGGGCTCAGCCCTGCGCGCGTACCACGGCCGCGGGTCCGTCTTGGCCGCCCAGCTCACCAGGGCGGTGCGCGGGGGGCACTGCGCGGCGGCGGAGGTGGCGAGCGCCCCGAGCCGTCGGCCCACCAGGGTCACTAGGTCCGACTCCACGGTGACGCAGTCCCCCTCCATCATCTCCTGGTTGTGCTTCGCCACGCAGCGCGCGACGGAGCGGAACCCGGGGCACGAGGGGGAGCTGCCGGGGCAACTCTCACCGCGCACGGCGTCGTTGGTGTACGTGCACTCCTCGTAGTACGCGCCCATCAGGAGCTGGTTCTCGCGGCCGTCGCACGCGGGGGGCGCCAAGTGCGCCACCTCGGCGTGCGTGATGAGAAAGTCGCCGGACAGGGGCCCGCACTTGCCGGCGACGAGCGTCACCGTGGGCGCGGCGGGCGGCGGCGGGGGCGGGGACGGCGGCAGGTCGTACGGGGACTTGGGCATTGGCGGTGACGGAGGCTCGGCGGGCATGGGGGGGAAGTCCATCCCGGGCGGCATGCCGGGTCTGCCCGGCGCGGAGGGCATCGCGGGCATCTGGAAGGGCGGCGGGGGCGGCGGGGAGGGGGTCGAGAAGAACCCCTTGCCGTCCGTGCAGTATCCGAAGTCGCACGGCTGCGCCCGGGTGATCTCCATGGTAGCGTCAATCTTTTCGGTGTCGCCCTTGGTGGGGTTCTCGTCCGCCCCGGCGGTTTTCGACACGTAGAAGCAGATTTCGCCGGCGTCGCCGCTGGCGCAGCACTTGGGAGACTTCTCTTTGATCACCGCCGCCGGGTCCTGGCACGCCTCGAGCAGGTCCCGGGTGTAGAACCGCCGCCACTCCACCAGCGGGGCCATGTCGCCCGCCTTGTTGATGCCGTTGTCGTCGTCGTCGTTCGGGTTCTGCGGCATCCACGAGTCGTCGGAGCCATCCTCGTAAATCCGGCACTGGTTGTACTCCTCCAGAAAGCCGAAGGGAAGACCGCTCGACCCCGCGGGCCGCGCGTTGATCTTCCTCACCTGCGAGCTGTTATACGTGTAACCCAACGCGGAGTTGTCCAGGCCGTTGTCGCCGCCGATCATGAACTCGCCGAACCGACCAGACTGTTTGTTCCTTATCGCCTCCGACCAGGGGCTTCCACGGGTCCACTATCTTCTCAGCTCAACGTAAGCACTTTTTGTGGGATATGTTGGGTGATTTAAGTAGCGTGTAACAATATCGATGGGTCATAACTCGTCACAAACTGGACACAAAACGGCTCACTGACCAAAACAGCTTAGGTTGAGCTGAGAAGTGGACGAGTGTAAGCCCCTGCCTCCGACTTGCTGCGGCACACGATGGTGGGCTCCGCCACGTTGTCACCTCCGCCCGACCCCAGCAGCTAGATACTGATAGAAAATGCTCGCAAAGTCATCAAACGTATATTTTATCCTCGGTTCTTGAGTTAAATGACACACTATGACGTGGCGAGAGAGAGAGAGAGAGAGAGAGAGAGAGAGAGAGAGAGAGAGAGATGCTTCCGCGTGTATGAGGAGGCACCAGGCTTTCGCCCTGGCCCCCGACCCTATGACGTGGCGGGCACTATGTATGAGTCCCTACCAGGAGGCGACGCCTCCCACGCATGGCCAACGTGTTGCGCATGCGGGTCAGGGTCCGCCGCCGCTCCATTGGGTCCATCGCGCAGGGCCTAACAGATAATGCTCGCCACGTCATGTGATTCCACTCAAGAAACCAGGGTATAAAATGTGGAGGATGACGTGGCAGGCATTATCTGTCAGGCCCTACCATCGCGCGCAGGTCCGATTGGAGTAGCGCGCGGCGCCTTACCTTGACGTCCACCGCGTTCTTGACCAGCTTGGCGAGGCCGCCGGTGTTGAACCCGTTGTTGAAGTTTTTGTTTCCGATTTTGTCCAGACCCTTGGTGTAGCGGCGCAAGTTGAAATTGAAAGCAAACTCTGAAAGCAGTTTATCATATGTCAGTTTCAAACGACGACACCAGGCGCTTTCAATAGAGTAACACGTGGTAACATCACAGAACATCACACACCGGCATTAAGTCAGACACACCATTGACGTCTTATTCCGTGCTTGCAAACACGAGTTTTACCCTGCACCGCCCTACCTTGGAGTAATCCTTGCCGCCAGCGATCTTCTCGGCGATGAACCGCTTGGGCAGCGCCGAGGACGTGGAGGAGTCTCCCGGGTAGATCGACACGCCTCCTTGCTGTAGTGGGGCAAGTGGAAATTGAAAGTAAAGTTTGAAAGCAGTTTTGTCGTATTTTACTATTTTATATTCAAGCGCTGAAACCAGGCGATTCCAATAGAGCAGCACGTGTTACGATTGCAGAGCATCACACATGGGTAATAAGACATACACGCCAACGACGCCTTACTCCGTGCTTGCAAACACAGATTGCCAACCTGCACCGCCCTACCTTGGGACAGGTACTCCTTTCTGATGGGAATTAAGACTTCGTCGTCGTTGTCGAAGGACGCGGTGAACTTGTCGCCGTTCTTGCTGGTGTAGGTGGCGCGCGAGTAGCTGAACGACCCGTCGTCCTTGATGTAGCGGCGCAAGTTGAGATTGAAAGCAAAACTTGAAGGCAATTTGTCATGTTTTAGGTTCAAGCGCTGAAACCAGGCATAATTAGGATTTGATTGCGAGACTTGTAATATAAGATAAATACTGAAACCAGGCGCTTTCAACACGGTTTCCAAGCCCTTGTAACTCGCACCGTCCCGCCTTGATGCACAGCCTGGCGACGCGGTCCGCGGTGTCATCATCGTCGTCCGTCCTGTAGCGGCGCAAGTTGGAAATGAAAGCAAACCTTGAAAGCAGTTCATCACATTTTAGCTTCAAGCGCTGAGACCAAGTGCAGTCAAACCGGGGTCATTCTCGGGTCAACCTGCACCGCCCTACCTTGGCGTCGTCGTCGTCATCGCGCATGTCCCCGGCGCCGCACTCCGGGATGAAGTCGTCGTCTTTCATCAGCGCCAGGTTCACGTACGCCACCTTGACGTAGCGGCGCAAGTTCAAATCGAAAGCAAAATTGAAGCAAAATTGAAGCAGTTCATTATGTTTTAGTTTTAAGAGCTGAAACCAGGCGCTTCCAACATGGTTTTCAAGCCCTTTCAACTTGCACCGCCTAAGACATGACACGGGGGCCAGGGCGAAAGCCTGGTGCTTCCGTATACACGCGGAAGCGTCCCTCTCTCTCTCTCTCTCGCTCTCTCTCTCTCTCTCTCTCTCTTTCTCTCTCTCTCTCTCTCTCTCTCTCTCTCTCTCTCTCTCTCTCTCTTTGTTGTCTCCCTCTTGCACCGCCCTACCTTGACGAACAACTTCCCGGCCCCCGCGCCCACGATGTCATCTGTGTCGATATCCGGCAGCTTGTACAGCAGGAACCTGCCGCAGTTGTGCACCTCCATGTAGCGGCGCAAGTGGAAATTGAAAGCATGCTTTGAAAGCGGTTCATCACATTCAGGCTTCAAGCGCTGACACCAGGCGCGCGGACAACCCGGGGTCAACCTGGGGTCAACCTGCACCGCCCTACCTCGATCTGCGCCTTCATCACGCACGAGTTGTCGAACACGGGGCCCTCGCCGCCGGGGGACCCGTCCGCGCCGAAACACACCGCGGTGTAGTACCACACGTTGAAACTGAAAGCAAAACTTGAAAGCAGTTTATCGTATTGTGGTTTCAACCACTGAAACCAGGCGCTTTCCGCACGAGTTCCAACTGGTTTCAACTTGCACCGCCCCACCGTGGCCTTGCTCTGCCCGTCCGGCACGCTCCAGCGGTCGTCGGAGTACTCAGAGACGCGCCCGGGAAACTTGAACCCGCAGGCGCCGCCGAGCACGTTCTTGCCCTTGGTGTACCAGCGCAAGTTGAAATGGAAAGCAGCGTTTGAAAGCGCTTCATCATACGTCAGGCTCAAGCGCTGAAACCAGGCGCGGTCAAGCCGGGGTCAACCAGGGGACAACCTGCGCCGCCCTACCTTGGCCATAGACTGGGCTTCCTTGAGCGACAGCAGGGCCTCGCCGGCGCCCCCCTCCACCACGTACCAGCCCCCGCCCGTGTACACCGTGTCCCGCATCGCGCCCCACGTTGTAGCGGCGCAAGTTGAAATTGAAAGCAAAGCTCGAAAGCGGTTCATCACGTTTTAGCTTCAAGCGCTGAAACCAGGCGCGGTGAACCCGGGTCAACCTGCACCGCCTTACCACGTGTGCTCGTTCCACGCGTTGGTGCGCCACGTGTCCTTGTTGCACTTCATGCGCGACACCTCGGAGTTGCCGAAGTTGGCCTGAAGCCCGTCGCCAAGGCCTCAGTACATGCACGGGTGTCGTCATATACGGTCATCATATGCTGGTACGAGCTGACTCCATTCACATACTGTCATCATTCGCACCCACCAAATAAATGACCCTGTCTTCTGCCGTAAATGACCACCCCCCCCCCCCTCCCCGGGGAAACCTTACCCGTTGCTGAGCTTCTTCACGTCGAGGCTGCCGTCGTGGAAACGCTTACAGGCGTTGGTGAATTTCATTGGGTCAACATCCGTCTTGTTCGTCCCGTCCGTCCCGTCCTTCCCATCCGTCGCGTCCATCGCGCCGGGAGCCTTCTCGCCGAAGACGGCGTTGATGAAGCCAAAGGCGTTCACGTGGATAGTCACGTTCCCGGAGCCCAAAGTGTAGGGGCTCAAGTTGAAATTGAAAGCACAGTTTGAAAGCGGTTGATCATATTTTCGCTTCAAGCGCTGAAAGTACGCACGGGGGCCAGGGCGAAAGCCTGGTGCCTCCTCATACACGCGGAAGCGTCTCTCTCTCTCTCTATCTCCGCGCAGTCAACCCGGGGTCAACCCGGGGTCAACCTGCACCGCCCTACCAAGGGCGCGCCGCCCAAAGAAGCAGCACCCCGCGTGGAGGCGTACCTCTCATCCATGGACTGCACGTACCCGAACTGCGGGTGAGCCTCCGTGAACTCGGACACCGGCCGGGCGTCGAAGCGATCGGCGTTGTGGTGGCCAACGGCCAGATGATGATGTTGATGCCGCCTCTCTCCCGTCATGGGAGTGTACCTCGTCGTAGTGGCGCAAGTTGAAAAAGATGAAATTGAAAGCAAAATTTAAGCAAAATTGAAACCAGTTTATCACATGTTAGTTTCAAGCGCTGACACCAGACGCTTTCAACCGGTTTAAGCTTACACCGCCCACCTGGACGTGTGGGCTGACAGCAGGCTGCGGCGGCGGCGAGTGCCGGAGAAGCTGGAGCTGGAGCTGGAGGAGGACGCGCCACGCGAATACTCGAGTGGCGCAGACGTGTCGGCGGCGGGCATCTTCAGCGCCCATCCGATCTCGAACTCGGTCGACTCCGTCTTGCCCATCTCCACCTGCGCGCTGCCGGACACCGCCCATACGTCCACGCTATCCTCGTTCAGACCCTCGGGCTCTGCGAACCCGACCAACGCCTCCGACCCCTGCGCCTTGACCGTGAGCTGACGGTTGTTGCCCTGGGCGGCGAGGTAGCGGAAGCGAACAGAGTGCGGGCCCGGGTTGCAGCGCTTGTCGCCGGTGGACAGCTTGAGGGTCTCGGGGCCGTGGACGGCCGCCGTGCCGGGGAAGAACGCGAAGCCGTGCCCCGTGAACTTCATCGCGCAGGGGATCTCCGCCCCCATGCTGTCCAGCTCCGCGGCGGTGAGCGCCACGTCGTCGAACGCCGACACGCTGTCCACGAGGGCGTCGGAGGGCCACGCGAAGCTGTCGGCGTACGCGTCGTACGTGGCGCCAATCAGCAACTTGGTGCGCGCCTTGACAGCGTTGCGCTCGTCGCGCCAGTAGAAGGGCTCTTTACCGGTGCCCGCGTTTTCCAGGTTCCGCTCCAGGTCGTTGAACTTGTCGGGGATGGGCATGGCGCCCAGCTTGGAGGAAGCCCGCTTCCCCCTGGACGACCCAGCACCGCCCAGCTCAGCCTCGGCGAGGTAGCCGTGGTCAATCACCGGCTTGAACATCTTGCAGACGATCTCGTGCTCCGCGGCGGCGCCGTCGACGTTGAATGTGATCATGGACTTCACCGTGGATTTGCCGTCGGCGCCCGTGACGCGCTTTGCGGCATTGATGACAACGGCGAAGTGGTGCCAGCGCCCGTCGGCGAGCTCGGGGATGGCCACGGACTCGGCGACGCACTCCTTCTTCCACCCCGCGCTCACCACCTTCATGGTCTTGACGTCCACGATCTCCTCGTCGTTCTCCTCCACGCTCCAGAACGAGAGCACGCCGCCGCGCCGCAGCTTGACCACGGTGACGTCGGGGGTCTGCGAGTGGCGCTCCAGCGCGTGCTCCGACGCCCACGACATGAGCGTCTCGTCGCCGGCCGCGATGGCGCCCAGTTTCTTGTACCACATGGTGACCGTGCCCCTGTTGCCCCGCACGCCAACCTTGTGCGCGATGGAGGGCATGACCAGCACCACCAGCGCGCGCACGCGGCGCATGGGGTCAGCATCGAAGTTGACGGCGTAGTTGCCGCTGTGCCCCGGGTGGACGAACCCGTCCCCCGAGGCGTCCTCCCGCAGCAGGCCGTCGCCCACCACCCGCGACTTGCTCGCGCCCATCTCATCCGTGGGGTAAGAGTACACGGTGGCGTCGGTGTCGGTGGTGCCGTCGCCACCGTACGTGTTGGCCGTGCAGCGCAGCTTATGGTGGGGTGACGAGGCCAGGTCCGTGGAGTTGAACAGCGCCTTGGCTCCGCCGCACGGCCCCTCTTCGAATCGCAGGTAACCCACGCGCCCCTTGCGAATGTCATTAGCCATCCCGAGGGCGGAGGCGTGCGTGGCGGCGTGAGAGGCGTCCAGCACGGGGTTCTCGGGGTCCAGCGTCGTGCGGCACCGCTCGCCGTCGATGATCATGTGGACATTTCCGCCGGCGGCGCTTTGCGTCCCTCCGACGCGCGCGAACATGACCCCCTCGGAGGTTCCGTAGGAGGCGTCGTACGTGCCCTCGCACCCGCTGTCCGAGGGCGGGCTTGGGCTGGGCCAGCACTCCTTGGATTGGCCGGCGCCGTAGTGGGTGGTGTCCATGCAGAACGGCTTGGTCGCGGCGTCGATGCGCGTCACCTCCGCGGCCCACGGGGTGCGGCACATGATCCACGGCATCGCGCCCTGTTTAATGGGCAGCCACGGCATCTCACCCTGGCCCAGCTTGAGGCATCCCGCGGACCCCGTGCCCTGCAGGCACCCCTCGTCGTACAGCGTGCATGTGCTGGGGGGCTTCCACTCCAGGGTGACCGCCGCCCCGTGCTCCTCGTCGCGGGTGATTCCGTATAGGAAGATGTAGTAGGACGACTCGCCCGGTAGGCGCGCCTCGAACACGCACGAGTCGGGGTCCGTGGGATCCGGCCGGCAGCCGCCTAGCTTGCACCCAACGCCCCCGCAAGCGAAGTCCTTCTCCATAGACGGCTGCATGATGCTCAGCACGCCCCCCTCCTTCCAGAACTGGCGCCCCCGGACACGGAACAACCAGAAGTGCGTGCCGTTGGCGCCCATGAAGGACGGAACGGTGAAGGTGCCCATCAGGCGGTGGATCTTCCGGGTGTTGCCCCCGCTGCGCTTCTCGGTGCCCCAGACCACCCCCGTGAAGTTGTCCACCAGCTGCGAGGCCAGGAAGGTGGGCGAGTACTGGAACTGGACGCGCATCTGGTACGCATCGTCCGTGGACACGGCGGGGGAGGCGGCGCTCAGGCGGCGGGACTCGAAGTGGGTCATAGCGAACTCCCCCTCGGAGGCCATGTCGTCCGCGGCGAGCGGAACCTGTGACTTGGCGCACTGCGCGATGACGGTCAGTCGCTTGAGGTGGCCGGGGCACGGGTCCAGCGGGAACATCTCCGCCAGGTCCGACTGGCGGAACTTGCAGTTCTGTCGGCCCAGGCAGCGCCGCTTCACCGCGCGGATCACGCGCGCGTTGTCGTGGCGGCACATGGCGCCGACGGGCACGCTGCGGCTGGTGACGTTGCACATGGCCGCGGCGCCGTCGAAGTAAAAGGGCGGCTGCTCGTCCTCGGCGCCGTACACGGCGTCGTTGATGTCGCTGATGATGCTGTCGCCGTAGCAGGACACCGTCACCGTCTTGCTGCGGTTGGTCTGCGCGCACGTGGCGCACCCCCCGGGCCCCGCGCACTTCAGCCCGTAGGACTGGATCAGCGCCTCGGACATGTCGGCCTTCCACGCGTTCTGGTCGCTGCAGCGCACGGCGACAGACAGCGAGTGCTGCTCCTCCGCCGCCCCCGATGTAGCGGCGCAAGTTGAAATAGAAAGCGAACGTTGAAAGCAGTTTATGATATTATAGTTTCAAGCGCTGAAACCATAGGAGCTGTCAACACTGGGTTTGATACTGCCAACCTGCACCGCCCTACCCCGGCACCGCGCCCAGCACGGAGCGCAGGGGCTTGAGGCGGCACCGCTTGAGCCCGACGCACTGCGTATTGATGGTGTCGATGATGGAGGCGGGGTCCACGGTGCGCATGCCCTTCACGGTGTGGCGGAACCCCTCGGTGAAGTCGGAGAAGTTGCCCATGTGCGTCTTGCCCTCGGGGGCGGATCCGCGCGGGTCAAGGTCACACATCATATATCCATCCCATGAAAAGAAATGAAATGATGAATGCACACGTCACTCAGCAAATCATATGAAAGTGTTGTCAGCATTTCGCCCCAGCCATCTTCCTCTTCTCCTTCACGAGTGCAATACGACGTTACATTCAAATTGTTTTCACATGGTAGCACAGTACATAAGGATGGTGGTCATGCACACTTTAAAATAAGAATAGTGTGCTCCTCGACATGTCGTTGTCGTTGTGCAGTGCCCCCACCATAATCCCGGAGACGTGCTGAAGGGCCAGGGCCCCTGCTCGGCGGCCACCCCCCACGCCACGAAGGCCACGGAGGTGATGACGTTGCCGCTGGACCCGCACTGCATATCCACGAACCCCGTGTTCTCCATTGTGCGCGCGCACGTGTGGCACTCCCGGTTGCCGCAGACGGTGGGGTAGGACCCCGCCATGTCGTCCCCGCCGTCCATGTCCATGCCTGCTTCGTTCTTCGCGCGCGCGATGGCCAGGGCGTCCGCGCGCAGCTTGTCAGCCTCGGCCATCTTCGCCTTGGCTGCGAGCTTGGCCTCGCGCCCCACGCCCTCCACTTTGAGGAGCACGGCGCCGCCGATCGTGACTTGGAACGGGTCGACGAACAGGTGGAACTCGATGAGGGGCGGCCAGAACTGCACGTGGAGGAACAGGCGGCGGACGATGATCCAGTCGAAGAAGTTGAAGTTGACGATGTCGATCTTGAGCCCCGGGGGGATCTCCGTGCCGCCCTTGGTGGTGATGGGGAACGGCTTCAGGTTCAGCGTGATGTCAAACTTCTCCACGGTGATCTGGTCCAGCATGTCCCGCATGGCGATCAGCTTGCTGCGCTGATCGTCCTTCATGGGGAAGAAGATGACGATGAGGCGCACGAGGAAGATGTTGCGCATGACCAGCATGAGGCCGAAGGTGGCCTCCGTGATCTGGATGAAGATGGCCAGCTTGAACACCGCGGTGTAGCGCCGCAAGTTCAATTTGGAAGCAAAATTGAAGCAAAATTGAAAGCAGTGCATCGTATTTTAGTTTCAAGAGCTGAATCCAGGCGCTTTCAACAGGAGATTCAATTGGTTTCAATCTGCACCGCCCACCGTGGGTGATTCGCCGTACGGGTCCATCCAACCTTTCACGTCGGGGCCGCAGTAAATGGCGTCCAGCCCCTAGGGCCTGATGGATAGAGCTCGACACGTTATCAAACGTGTTTTTAACCCTCGTTTATTGAGTTGAATAACACCATATGACGTGGCGAGCACTAGTCATCAGTCCCTACCAGCCCCGGGATGTCGCCCAGCGCCGGCTGCCTGCCCGGTCGCCGGTAGTTATCGAGCGGGACGCCGAGCGCGGGCGACGACGAGTTTGCCTCATCGGTCTTCTCTTTGACCATGATGCGCGACGCGCACCCCACGAATCCCGCTTCGATCTCGAAGTACGTGGGCGCGGGGACGCCGGTCTGCAGCGAGATGGAGATGCCGAAGCCGATGCCCAGCGGCATGATGATCCCCATCTTCGGCATCTCCCCTCACGCCAGGGCCTCGCTTATCACACAGCGCACGAACGGGATATCATGCCGGTGAGTAAACGATGATAAACATGTGTGGCAGGAGGGCGTGTGGCAGGAGGGCGTGTGGCAGGAGGGCGTGTGGCAGGAGGGCGTGTGGCAGGAGGGCGTGTGGCAGGAGGGCGTGTGGCAGGAGGGAGTGTGGCAGGAGGGCGTGTGGCTGGCAGGAGGGCGTGTGGCAGAAGGGCGTGTGGCAGGAGGGGGTTTGAGAAGTACTACTAGTTTACTGGCGCGGGGCTTTGGCAATTCATCCTCAGTCGGGGCAACTTTTGAAAGAGGGGATACATTCATATTTTGAAAGAGGGGATTCCGATAGGGGGATGGTTTGCTTTTCGAAATTTCGAAACCCTGCCAAACGGGTTGGCCCACACTTGGCTCGCCGCTTTGAGCCTGGCGAAGAGGAACGCCTCGAGGGAGAGCGTCGTGGCGTCGAGCTTGATGGCGATGCCCGCCCCGAACACGATGGTGACGTTCTTCTCGGCGATGGGCGTCTTCTTGTCGTAGATCACCACGAAGTTGATCTCGATGCCAGCCTTGACAGCCAGCGAGGGCGGCCCGCCGATGGTGACGCACGTCTGCAGCTCGAACTCCACCAGCAGCGCCGTCTTCTCCTTGTTCATGGGGAACCCCTTGTTGTCCGGGTCGCGGAACGCTTTGCCCAGGCACACCTCGCTGCCGATGGGCACGGCGAACTCCTGCGCTTCGATCACGCCCTCCTTGAGCTGCGAGGCGAACAGCGCGGCGAACGCGTTCTTGTCCTCGATGGGCACGCTCGGGTCGCCCGCCAGGCCCTCCATGATCTTCTTGACGATTCCCGGGAACCCGTCGGCGTCGTTGCGACTGAGGTCGTTGACGCTCACGATGTCCAACCCTGGCGGGAGGGTCATAGAGAAAAAAACACTCGACTGAGATCGGAGCCTGACTCTCCTTCAGGGTGAATGCTCATACATACGCACGTAACTCGGTTCGTCGATGCAACGTCGGTCGAGTGCATGTTGTCAAAAAGAGAGGGATGGAGAAAGAGTGCGAGAGAGACGCTTCCGTGTGTATAAGGAGGCACCAGGCTTTCGCTCTGTCCACCGTGTAATGACCCGCGAGCAAGCGCGCGGGGACCGGGCCGTGTTATCCATCGATTGTAAATTTTCCACTCGTAATCGTGTTCTCAATGACCCCCCTGCCCGGGCTAAGCTGCCGGATGGGCATGGGGAACTCATCGTAGTACGGCTGCATGTTGAGCAGCAGCGGCGGCTTGCCCACGTAGCGAAAGCCGATGTCCGTGCAGCTGCGGCCCATGATGAGCCCCACCAGCTTCATGATGGCGTCGCCGATCACGTTGCCCGGTAATTAGAGACATGTGCAAACGCGTAGATTGTTTAGCCTTAGTGCCTAGTCTGTGGGTAAGTAACTTCTAGTAAGTAGGCGTTGGTGATTTGGCCAAAAGTCAAATGACTTTTGGTCAAAATCACCAAACGCCTACTTACTACAGGTAGTACGAGATACTACAGGTAGTAAGCTTTACAGACTACGCACTAGTCATTACACCACCTGAGTGTTGTACTGGCGCAAGTTGACCATTGAATACAGAACTTGAAAGCAGTCTATCACATTTTAGTTTCAAGCGCTGATGAAACCAGTCCCCGACAACACGGGCTTGGACTGTGTTCAACCTGCACCACCCCACCGTGTTCATCGCCTCGTCGCCTGCTTTGACTCCCACGTACAGTCCCCACGCCTTGTTGTTGGCGAAGAAGCCGGCCAGGGTGTAGCGGCGTAAGTTGAATTTGAAAGCAAAGTTTGAAAGCGGTTCATCATATTATAGCTTCAAGCGCTGATACCGTACGCGCTGTCAACACGGGTTTTGATACTGGCAACATGCACCGCCTTACCAGGGTGATGTCGAGGCCGCCCAGCTGCACCCCCTCCATGCTGTAGCGGCGCAAGTTGAAATTGAAAGCAAAAATTGAAAGCAGTTTAACATATTATAGCTTCAAGAGCTGAAACCAGGCGCTTTCATGACTGGTTCCAACACGCTTCAACCTGCACCGCCCTACCATGCTCATCATGATCACCCACCCGCCGCCCACCTCCTTCACCACCGCGCAGCAGGGTCATTCAGAACAAGCACTCAAACCCAGATCGGAGCATGACTATCCTTCAGGGTGAATGCTCATGCAGACGCGCTGTAGTGACGCAAGTTACAGGGGCCAGGGCGAAAGCATGGTGCCTCTCTGTACACGCGAAAGCGTCTCTCTCTCAGTGGCGCAAGTTGAACTTGAAAGCGGCAAAGCTTGAGAGCAGCGTATCATATTTTGGTTGCTGAAACCCGGCGCTTTCACCGCGGTTTTCAATTGGTTTCAACTTGCACCCCCCCAACGCGCGGACTCGGTTGCGTCGATTCCACGTCGGCCGAGTGCTTGCTCTGAATAATCCCCCTTGCCTTGAGCACGGTGCGGGGGATCTGGAAGTCGCCGATGATGTCCATGAGCGCGCTGCCCAGCGCCGCGGAGTGCACGGGGTCGTGCCCGTGCTTGGTGCGCCCCATGCTGTAGCGGCGCAAGTTGAAATTGAAAGCAAAATTGAAGCAAAACTGAAAGCAGTTCATCATGTTGCAGAGCGCTTATTTACATGCACTTTCAAAGGGGGTTTGATAGGGTCAACCTGCACCGCCCTACCATGCTCGCCACCGCCGCCGACCCGAAGTCATCCGCCACCACGCCGGCGCCGAGCTCCTTCTTCGTGTTCTCGATCAGCTCCCTGAATGCAGTGGCGCAAGTTGATTTTGAAAGCAAATTAAAGTTGCCAGCAATCGATCATATTTCAGTTTCAAGCGCAGGTTTACAATAACCAGACGCTTTCAACACGGGTGTCGAGCCCTTTTAACTTGCATCACCCCACCTGATGGTGCACGGCTCGATGGTGAACCCGATGGACAGCTGCTTCCCACCTGCCCCGTCAAACTTGATGAACCCGAACTGCAAGGTGAAGAATTTGCCCATGCCGACGTTGATCTCCATTCTGAGGTACCCCGCGTCGCTGCCGTCCTCGGGCACCTTGTTATAGCGGCGCAAGTCACAATTTAAAGCAACACTTGAAAGTAGCTTCTCATATTTTAGTTCAAGTGCTCAGTTTCAGGCGCTTTCGACACGGGTTTCATCGGATCAGCTCCCTACCTTGTGCAGCACCAGTTGGTAGTCCTTGGTGTATCGGCGCAAGTTGAATTTGAAAGCAAAGTTTGAAAGCGGTTCATCATATTTCAGCTTCAAGCGCTGAGTTCCAGGTGGTTTCAACGTGGGTTTGATAGGGTCAACCTGCACCGCCCTACCTTGGGCAGGGGGATGGACACGCTGCCGAAGAGCGGGACCCGCACGTCGCCCTCCAGGTGCACGTCCACGACGAGCTTCCACTCGCCCTGGCAGCTGGTGGCGTAGTACGCCGTGCCGTAGCGCCGCAAGTTCAAATTGAAAACAAAACTTGAAAGCTGTTCATCACATTTCATTCTCAAGCGCTGGAAAGTGGAAACAGGCGCTTTCAACACGGGTTTCAACTGGTTTGAAGCTGCACCGCCCCACCTTGCCGGTGACGGAGTCCAGGAAGTCCAGGCCGATGTTGCTCAGCGTGGCCTGCACCGTCACGGAGGCGTCGCCCATCGCTGTGCACGGCACCTTCATGTACCCCGCGCCGTGCTGTACTGCCGCAAGCTGCATTTGAAAGCAAACCTTGAAAGCAGTTTATCACAATTTAGTTTCAAGCGCTAAAACCAGGAGCCCTGGACACGGGCTTCAAGCCCTTTCATTTTGAGAGAGAGAGGGACGCTTCCCCGTGCATAAGGAGGCACCAGGCTTTCGCCCTGATCACTGTGTATAAGGAGGCACCAGGCTTTCGCCCTAGTCACCGTGTATAAGGAGGCACCAGGCTTCCGCCCTGGTCCCCGTGTGTAAGGAGGCACCAGGCTTTCGCCCTGGACCCGGGGTTAAAGGAGGCACCAGGCTTTCGCCCTGGTCCCCGTGTGTAAGGAGGCACCAGGCTTCCGCCCTGGTCCCCGTGTGTAAGGAGGCACCAGGCTTTCGCCCTGGTCCCCATGTATAAGGAGGCACCAAGGCTTTCGCCCTGGTCCCCATGTATAAGGAGGCACCAGGCTGTCGCCCTTTCAACGTGCGCCGCCCTACCGTGCAGCTCCAGGCTGGCGCCCATGTCGAACGTGGTCTTGTAGTCCATCTCCAGCATCACGAACACCGTGGTCCGGCCGCCGAATGTGTCGAACGCGATGGTCGCCGTCACCTCCACGTCGCCGATCTTGATCTTGCCGCGGTGTACTGCCGCAAGTTGAAATTGAAAGAACTTCTTGAAAGTACTCTGTCGTATTTTGGTTGCAAGAGCTGAAACCACGCGCGTTCAGTTCAACACGGGTTTGAACTGGTTTCGACTTGCTCCGCCCCACCGCGAAGGACGCCTCGGACGAATGACGTGCTTTCGTTCGTGGTTTGGTTTGTGTAACCAGCCACTAAGAAAGTGGCCTCGACGGGACCCATGGAGAAATCACCGACGACGATCTTGGCGACGGAGAGCTCGATCTTCATCTTGGGCTCAACCGTCATGTAAGGCCAGGCGGATTATGCTCGACACGTCACAGGTTGGTCAAGACACGAGGGTTTACAATGAGATGTATGACGCGGCGGGCATAATCCGCCAGGGCCTACCGTCATGCACTTTTCGGAGCCGCGCTTGACCAGCACGTCGTCCAGGTACCACTGCTCGTACCGCTCCCGACCCTCCTCGAACTCCTCCGCGTGCATCATCTCGCCGTCGGTGTCGTCCGTGCGGGTGCCGTCGCAGTCCGTCGCCTCCACCGTCAAGAACTCCGTGACGTTGGAGGCGTTCATCATCACCGTCGTCCCATTAGCAGCATAAGCGGCGAGCATGTCCGAGATAGACATGTCCTGGTCGCCCGTCATGTTGCCCGTCATGTTGAACTCTTCAACGTTGAGCTCGTTGCCCTCGGTGTAGTGGCGCAACTTGAATTTGAAAGCAAAAATCAAAAGCAGTTTATAATACTTAAGTGTCAAGCGCTGCGTGCAACCAGGCGCTTTCAAAACGGCTTTCAATCGGTTTCGACTTGCACCACCCCCACCTCGGTGATGTTGAAGACGCCGTCCATGTCGATGTCGTCCCCCGAGGGCGTGGCCTCCCTCTCGGGGTCGATGCCAAGCTGCTCGTCGAAGCTCACGTACATGCGCCCCGTGGTCCCGGGGCAGAACTGCCATAGCTTAGGGACTCATGTAGTGATCGCCATGTTGAAGGGTGTAATTTTTCATCTTTACGGTGGCCAGGGCGAAAGCTGGTGCCTCCTTATACACGCGGAAGCGTCTCTTTCTCAAAGGGTGTCATACAAATCAATAAACGAGGGTTATGACATGGCGAGCACTATCCATCAGTCCCTGCCACAGGTCCACCTTGATGTCGTCAATGACCGCCCCGCCCATAATGTAGCGGCGCAAGTTGAAATTGAAAGCAAACCTTGAAAGCAGTTTAACGTATTATAGTTTCAAGCGATTAATCCCAGGCGCGTTCAACATGGGTTTACTTAGGTCAACCTGCACCGCCCAACCATGTTGAAGTCCGCGCGCAGCCCGGCGTAGTTGGGCGTGTCCCCCTCGTTGTAGCGGCGCAAGTTGAAATTGAAAGCAAAGTTTGAAAGCGGTCCATCGTATCTTAATTTTAAGAGCATAGATCCAGGCGCTTTCAAACACGGGGTTCATCGGTTCAACCTGCGCCGCCCTACCTCGTCCCCCCCGCACGGGTACTCCCAGGCCACCGTGCCGCGCAGGGCGAGCACGGGGACGCCGCTCACGCCGCTGTCCCCGATGGCGAGGTTCAGCTCGCCCTTGATGTAGTGGCGCAAGTTCAAATTGAAAGCATCTTTTGATAGCGCTCCATCATGTTTTAGCTTCAAAGCGCTGGCTGGAATCAGGCTCGATCAACCCGGGGTCAATTTGGTGTTCACCTGCACCGCCCTACCTTGACGCCGAACTTGATGCGGTCGGCGAAGCTGGTCATCTGGCCCGCCCCCGAGGTGTGCGTGTAGCTGATGTACCCGCTCAGGCCCGCGGCGCCCGCGTCGCCGAAGTCAAACTCGAACGTGCCCTTGAGCTCGATGACGTACTCGGACTCGGACACCTTGGAAGCCTCGGGGTCGGCGGGGACGCCTTGCGGCATCTGCATCTTGGACTGACCGCCAAGCTTGGCGGCAGCGGCGGCGGCGGTGGCGTCCATGGTGTAGCGGCACAAGTTGAAATTGAAAGCAAAACTTGAAAGTGGTTCATCATATTGTAGCCTCAAGCGCGGAAACCACAGGCGCTTTCAACACGGGATTTGAAACTCTCATTCTGCACCGCCCTACCATGGTGACGTCGTTGCGAACGCTGAGAGCGACGTCGGTTAGTTTGATTTCCTTGAAGCTGGAGCCGGGGTCCGACGAGAGTGGGATGATGATCGTATCGGTGCCCGCTTCGATCGACCACTTGGTACCGGACTGTCCGTTCAAGCAGTAGTAGTTACCGGTGGCGGTCAGGTTCCCATCGAGGCTGTTGACGACGATGTTAGCTGAGAAACCGAGGAGTATCTCCGGCTCGCCGCTGTCTTCGCCGGAGCACGCTCCGTTCCACTCCGCCTGCAGGTCGATGCGGCCCCAGTCGAGCTCCCACCCGATCGCCGCGGTGACCCTGTACGACCCGTCGCGAGTGTCGAACTCGAAGCCGAGCTCGACGCCCTTGACGGTGGTGGTCAGGAAACCCTTGAGGTAGCGGCGCAAGTTCAAATTGGAAGCAAAGTTTGAAAGCAGTTCACCAGATTTTAGCTTCAATAAGCACGGCCGGGCCAGGGTCAACCTTGGGTCAACCTGGGGTGAACCTGGGGTCAACCTGGGGTCAACCTGGGGGAAACCTGGGGTCAACCTGGGGTCAACCTGGGGTCAACCTGGGGTCAACCTGGGGTCAACCTGGGGTCAACCTGCACCGCCCTACCTTGATGCCCTTCTTGCCCTGCTCGCCGTCGCCCACTTCCAGCCCCCCCACGCCCGTCACCGCACCCTGCCCGAGGTTGGCAACGCTCTCCGAATCGAGGTCGGCGAGGTCGTCGTCGTCGTCGAGGTCGCCGAGAGCAGCCGCAGCCGCGCCGCTGTACCCGAGCAGCACCAGGGAGCCGTCAAAGAGCGTTTCGCCCTCGTTGTAGTGGCGCAAGATGAACTTGAACAACGCAAAACTTGAAAACAGCTTATAAAATTTGGGTTCACGGGCAGAGCGAACGAGGGGGAAGGGCAAAAGCCTGGTGCCTCCTTAATACACGCGGACGCATCTCTCTGATATTTCAGGTTCAAGCGCTGAAACCAGGCGCTTTCAACATGGGATTCAACCGGTTTCAACTTGCACCACCCCACCTTGTAGGTGACGTCGGTGATGGCGGCAGTCAACTTCCAAGACCAGCCGTCACCCTTGGTGTAGCGGCGCAAGTAGAAATTGAAAGCAAAAGTTGAAAGCAGTTTATCACATTTAAGGGTCTGGCCGCTTGAAATGGCGGAGGGGGTTGGTTAATGCGCACCATGTGAAGCGCCTTGGGGCTCGATGAACGTTAGTAAAAAAATAATGTCGACCGCTGAAGCCATGCGCTTTCAACACTGGTTTCAACACATTTCAATTTGCACCGCCTTACCTTGGTGGCGCCGCCGCAGGGCATGACGAGCTCGGCACTGAGCTCGCCGCTGAGATCGTACAGGTCGTCCACGCTGACCACCAGGGCGGCGCGGCGCTCGTCCTCCGGAGTGCACGGGAACGGCGCGGTCAGGTTGCCGAACACGACGACGCGGTGCTTGCCGTCCACCTTGACGAGGTTCAGCTGCACCCCCACCGAGTACACGCCGGTGATGACCCCGCCCTGGTTGTGTGGCGCAAGTTGTAATTGAATGCGTAACTTGAAGCCGGCACTTTATCATATTACAGTTTATATCACAGTTTCAAGCGCTAACTTCCAGGCGCTGTCAACATGGGTTTCATCGGTTCAACTTGCACCGCCTTACCTGGTACGTCAGGTCGACGAACGAGTCCTTGATCTGGATGAAGTCGGACACATCCACCTCGATCTCCGCGTGCAGGTCGCCGGACCACGCCACCACGGTGTTGTTCCCGCGCCCGCTCTGCTTGCCCAACACGTTCACCTCCACGTTCACCAGCCTGACTTGCACGAGGGAGACGTCGATGGTCAGGGTGTCCATGCGGGCGTTCAGCGCCCAGGTTGTAGCGGCGCATGTCGAAATCGAAAACACAATTTTGATGGCGGTTCATCATATTTCAGCGTCAGGCGCTGAAGCCAAGCGCGGTCAACCTGGGGTCAACCCGGGGTCAACCTGGGTCAACCTAGGGTCAACATGGGATCAATCTGGGGTCAGAGAGAGAGAGAGAGAGACAGAGAGAGACGCGTCAGCGTGTATGAGGAGGCACCAGGCTTTCACCTTGGCCCCCGTGTCAATCAGGGGTCAACCTGCACCGCCGTACCAGGCGTACTCGTCCTGCTCCGCGTCGGGAGCGCACAGGTAGGTGCCGGTGGCCTCCAGCGCCATCTTCACATCCGACATGGCCATACTCACCGTGCCATTGATGGTCCAGTCCATGCAGCCCGCCTCCGCGTTGGCGCTGGGCGCGTTCTCCGCGTACAAGTCCAGCGTCATCCACCTGCTCTTGTAGACCACCGAGGCGGCGTACGCCCAGGACGCGAAGGACTCGCGGGTGTCGAAGCCGACGGTTGCGCTCACCGTCAGCGCGTCCACGCCTACGGAAACGGAGCCGGAGAGCACGCCGGTGGTGTATTTGTCCGCCGGCTGCTCCCAGGTTGTAGCGGCGCAAGTTGAAATTCAAAGCAAAGTGTGAAAGCGGTTCATCATGTTGTAGTTTCAAGCAC
>Ga0307489_10000874_pt1 | contig 19203 bp, 32 predicted proteins | sample SB12metaG_FD_202247 | JGI IMG/M metagenome (GOLD analysis project Ga0307489, IMG submission 202247) | Sea-ice brine microbial communities from Beaufort Sea near Barrow, Alaska, United States - SB 1.2 | ecosystem: Environmental > Aquatic > Marine > Coastal | place: USA: Alaska | collected...
GAGGAGGTGGAGGAGGAGGAGGAGGAGGAAGAGGAGGAGGAGGAAGAAGAGAAGGAGGAGGAGGAGGAGGAGGAGGAGGAGGAGGAGGAGGAGGAGGAGGAGGAGGAGGAGAAGGAGGAAAAGGACGAGGAGGAGGGGGAGAAGGACGAGCAGGTGTTCAGGGGGTTGGAGGAAGAGGGAGAGGGGGAGGAGGAGGAAGGTGCCGTAGTACGCGCTTCTGCCCTCGCGCGTGTTGTGTTGTGCGCAGGGGGCACGCGCGCTGTGCGCGTGATGTGCCGGCAAGATGGTGTTAACTCAGGTCTTGAGCTGTCTTGAGCTACGAGCTCTGAGCTGTGAGCTCTGAACTACTGAGCTGAGCAGTGGTCCTGAGCTACGCCACGCGCTAATGCCTAAAGACGCACCCCAAGTCAAACTCGTACGTAAAATCGCACGCGCATTTCTGTGCCGTACGTCATCACTCTCTACCTGCGCCCGTCGGCGGCTCTCGGCCCACACCGCCACCGCCGCAATACTGACCTCACCGGCCGCGACGTGCGCGCGCCTGCTGCCGGCGCCCAGCGTCCGCGCGGACCTGTTGTGTTGGGCAAGGAGGAAGAAAGGAGAACAGGGGGGGAAGGAGGTGGTCTAGCGTAGGGGTGCCGAACGTGCGTCCGTCATCAAGTTGTCGTTGACATTTTGTAGTCACGCGAACGCGTGCCGCGTGCCGGCGCACTCACTCTAGCTGATAATGTCCGACACCGCGAAGGGATGCGGCGTCGCGGCGTCGCCGCCGGCGGGTGCGGCGGAGAGCGGGCCGAGCGTCAGCCGAAGTGGAGGGGACGTTGTTGACTCCGAGCAAAACGAAGTCGGAGACAGCGACAGCGCTGAAGCTAGCCGCGGCGGGCGCGGGAGTGGCGGCCACGCGGAGACGAGTGCGGCGGCTGCTGCGGCGGAAGCGGCGGGGACGGCAGCGGCTCCCGTTCTGGGCCAACAGCCGAGGGCGGCAGCGGCGGGGGCGGGGCCGGGGGCGGCATCAGTGGGGGCGGGGACGTGGATGGGGACGGAGGCGGGGGCGGCAGCGGCGGGAGCGGGGACGGGGACGGAGGCGGGGGCGGGGGCGGGGGCGGGGTCGGCGGGGGCGGCGAGCGCGTCGCTCCGCGTGTTCGTGGGCACGTGGAACGTAGGCAACGTCTCGCCGCAGATAGTAGGGCCTGGCAACTAATGCCCGCCGCGTCATCCAGCGCACCTTGAACCCTCGTCTATTGAGTTGAATGGCAACATATGACGTGGCGAGCAATACCCGCCAGGCCCTCGCACATGGACGCGTGCCGCGAGTGGCTGGCCGCCGCGCGCGGGCACGACATCATCGCCATCGCCGCGCAGGTGCGCGCCGCAGCACTACTGCTCCCTTACGCTTGTGTGTGTGCCGGCATTCATGTTTGCGCCGGTTCCCTACTCGTTTGCGCTCCGGCGAGCTACGACTCCCCTACTCGTGTGTGCGCCCTACTCCGCAGCCCGGTACATGACCACCACTAAACTACGCGTTCCCTACCTATGTGTCTGCTGGTACACTACATGGTCCCTACGCATGGGTGCGCCGGGCCAGCACACTCATGTGTGTGCCTGTACACAAGTGGTCCCTCCAACATATATCATAACGTGTGCACCGGTACACGCCATGTGCACCGGTATCATACTCCGTGTGCACCGCTATCATATGTGTTTCGGCGCACTACTCGTATGTGTTCCCCGCTGACTTGTGCACGCGTGCACCGGCACGATATATGTTCCCGACTGACGTGTGCACCAATCCACAATTTGCTGTTATCGCCTTCCAGGAAGCAAGCTATCCGCACTCACGCAGCAACCTGGCACCCAAGGCGGTATCCGCGGAGATGCAAGACATCAAGCCGTACCACGTGAAGCGCTTGGGTATGGCGGTGCAGGTTCACCCCGGGATGAGCCTGTTGCACGCACCTGGTTTCCACGCTTGACGCTGAATTGTAATGAATCGCATTCAAACTTTGCTTTCAATTTTGACGAGTGCCACTACGCCTGGGTTGGCTGCGTAGCTCCAAGATCACGCGCTTTAGCGGCGCTCTGGCGGGCGCCATGGCTGGCGGCGTGGCAGCCGGACCCTTCGCCCCTGTCGGCATGCTCGTGGGCAGGGGCTTACCGGCTTACACTCGTCCATTTTTTGGCTTGACCTGAACACTTTTGACGGGATGCGTTGGCTGGCGTCATTGACAAGCGTTCTCAATCTCAGCTGATAAGTGGACGAGTGTATGCCCCTGGTCGTGGGTGCCGCAGCGGGGTACTACAGCTCCACCAAAGTCACCGAGGTGGGGGCCTAGCCACTGCTTCCCTCACTGTTTGCTCGTATTGTACTGGCTTACCCATTCTCACTCGCCACGGTGGGTGGAGTAACTGCCAAGTGGGTGGAGTGACTGTGCCTGGTCACTCCTTATGGAATGTTTGCTCGTAGTTTACGTTTGCGCGATGCGGCTAGGGAGGCGCATAGGAGATTTTGGTGAGTGGGTATGGGTTAAGTGTTGGTATGGGTTAAGTGTTAGCTAAGAATCTGGGAACCAGCGGCCTGGCTCTGCTTTGAGGAGATCAAGGTGCGCAACCATTGGTTCGACGTGGTGCAAGCCGCGGTGGGCCCGGGGTACCGCGTAGTACAGACTGTCAACTTGCTCCAGATGCGTCTCATTGTGCTAGCCGCCGAGCCGCTGGCACACCTGGTGCGGGAGGTGCGCGTGGGGTTCCAGGCAGGGTCTTCAGCTCGTCCTCATCTCAGCTCAACCTGGGTGGCTCTCACTCGTTAAATTATCATCTCGGACTGAGTTGTTTCTGTCACTGAATCACAATGAAACCTCCCAACGTGTCCCACAACATTTGCTCGTGTCGAGCCAATATGTGCGCGAGTGTATGCCCCTGGTTCCAGGCCACGGGGATCTTAAACGCCATTGGGAATAAGGGTGGGCTAATGGTGCGGGTGGTGTTGGAGGGGGGCGAGTCTATCGCCTTTGTCGCAGTGCATCTCGCGGCGCACGAGGGGGCGAAACACGTTCAGGCAGGGCCTGGCAGATATGGTTTGCCGTGTCGACATATTTCACTCCCTCTTTTATTGTGTTAAATAGCATCCTATGAGGGAGCGAGCACCAGCGACAAGCACATCTTTGCCCACCACGTCACCGACACGCGTTTTGAACCCTCGTTACTTGGCGTTCTATGACGTGACGAGCAATATGTGGCAGGTCCTGGGTACAGGCGCGGAACGACTCTATGGCGAAGATCTTCCAGGGGTGCTGGGATACCTCAGAGGTGAGAAAGGCTATCAGAAATGGCGGGCGGGGGGTGTGGGGTGCGGAGACGGTGGCGGGCCCCACAGCGGCGGAGGCAGAGGCGGGGGCGGCGGCGGAAGCGGGGGCGGGGCTCGGGGAGGAGACGACGGCGGGGGCGGGGGCGGGAGAGACAGCGGCGAGAGTGGGGGCGGCGGAGTCTGGGGTGCATGCGGAGGTGGCGGAGGCGGGGGCGGCTGCGGAGGCAAAGCCGAAGGGGTCGTCGTTGATCGAGTCGGCGGGCGCCTCGATACGCGCCGCCACAGCCAACGCGCTGACCACGGTGCAGGAAGCGTCCGCGTCCGCCGCCTCCGCCATCGCGCGCACCTCCTCCGACGGCAGTGCTTTACACTCGCCCACACTCGCCCTCTTCGTGGCTTCACCTGAGCCGTTCTTATTACTCAAACCACTCTACCACCACCGCCAACGCCACCGCCACTGCCATTGGCACCACCACCACCACTAATCGTTTGTCCACAGATTATGTTTCACAACAAATGCTGACGTTGAGCTGAGAAGTGGAGGAGTGTAGCCCCTGTTCGACGGCTCCGCCCGGCTCCTGCCGCCCTCAGACTCCTTCGAGGCGAAAACGGCGAAGAAACCTCCGCCACCGCCACCGCTGGAGCTCCTCGATTGTACTTCGCATGTCTTTGTGTTCGGTGATCTGAACTACCGCATCGACCCGGGGGTGGTGACGGGGATTGGGTGGAACACAATGTGGAAAAAGGGCAACGACGCGGCGTCAGGGTCCATCGCGGCGGGGTTGCAGGTCTTGGCCGCGAAGACGACCAAGAGTAAATCGACCAAGGCAGCGTTTGCTGCGGTGGCAGGGAGGTTATTCAGAACATGCTTTTCACCGACGTTGAATTTCCTCCTCCTCCTCCGTACACTTCGCGCGTCTGTACGAGCAATCACTCTCAAGGTAAGTCCTGCCCCGATCTCAGTCGAGTATTTGTTCTCAGTGACCCTACTTCGTGGAGGCGAGCGTGCGGGCTGAGGAGGACGCGGCGGCGTTGGCGGCGGCGGGGGGAGGCGGCCTCAATGCCCGCGACGATGATGATGATGTCGACGACGACGACGATACGGCGAGCGAGCGGGCGAATCCAATGTCACCAGTCTCACCAGCGAGCGAGCTGAGGAGCGTCAGCGGCGTCAGCAGCGTGAGTGAAGTCAGCAGCGGCAGCGGCGTTGTCAGGCGCGGCAGCGGCGCGCAGGAGCTCAGAAGCATCAGCGGCGTCAGCATTGATAGCGGCGCGGGCGACGCGGATGATCCCATGGGCACCGCGAGGTGGGTGGGGGGATGGCACGCTGTGGCGACGCGTATCCAGGCCGGCGACTGGCAGGGCCTGACACTCGTCCACTTCTCACCTATGTCTGAGCCGTTTTTGCCACTGATGGTGATTCAGTTGAGCTCAAAACTTGACGAGTGTGAGTCCCTGGCGACTGGCCCGCGCTGCGCTCCGCCGACCAGCTCAACCGCGAGCGCCGCCGCGGCGCCGCCCTCCACGGCTTCTGCGAGGGCGACCTGGCCTTCATTCCCACGTTCAAGCGTGGAGACAAACCCAAAAAGGACCAGGCAGGGGGGTTATTAAGAAGATGAGAACAAGCACTCGACAGCCATTGAATCTACTCCTCCTCCTCTCCGCTTCTGTGTGAGCATTCGTCGTCCACCCTGATGGTGAATCATGCTTTGACGTTGCTTGGAGTGCTTGTTGCCAATGACCATGCTCCCAGGCGCCAGGCGAGCCGGGCACCGTGGCCTATTTCAGTCGAAAGAGAGTCCCCTCTTGGTGCGACCGGGTGCTATATCGCTCACTTCCCGCCGGTGTGGGTACTGTAGCTGGGGGAGTTGCGGGAGATGAAGGAGACGGAGAGGGTGAGGGAGTTGAAGCAGCGGGCGAAGGCCGGATTCGGGTGCTCAAATACTCGGCGTGCCACGGGCTGTCGACAAGTGATCACGCGCCTGTGTACACCTCTTGCCAGGTAGGGGGGTTAAGAACAAGCACTACACCGACGCTGAATGTCCTCCGCGCGTCTGTACATTCATTCCACCCTGCAGGCAAGTCATGCTCCGATCCCTTGAAGTGCTTGTTCTCAATGCAAGAGAATCCTCCTCAATGACCCTCCTGCCAGGTGGCCGTGCGGGGTTTGACGGATCGGAACACTGCAGGGTTGGGCACACAACTAGAGGCGGCGGCGGCAGCGGCGGCAGGCGTTTGCGAGATTTCGGCGGCCCCCGTTGCGCCCGTGCCGCAGGCTTCCCTCCGGGTGGCGGGGCTCCGTGTGGTCCTGGAGAACGTGGTCAGCGCGGGGGCGGCGGATGTGGCAGGGCGCGCTGGGCAATCGTGGTCAGCGCCTTCAGCTGACCGTTCCGTGCAGTCCGCTGAACGGTACGAGCGCTCCGCTTCTGGCGCGTCCAGCACTGGAGGCTTGGATCGCACTGCGAGCGGGGTATCTTGTGATGAGATGGACACTGCGCTACTCCGGGACGTGGCAGTGGGGGGTCTAAGCGACGACTTCGAGGGATGTGGAGAGGGGGGCGGAGGGGACATGAACAATCCCCACGTGGTAGTCGCCCCTTCAAGGGTCAGGAAAACATCGTGGGGGAAGCTGATGGCGGTTGGCGGCGGAGGCGGCGGCGGCGGGGGCGGGGGTGGGGACGCCAGCGCCGCGACCGCGGCGCTGCAGCGTCTGTCTCTCGGGAGCGGCGCCGGAGGGGGCGGTGGGGCGGGGGGCGGCGGTGTGGGCAGCACTGTTGTACGCGCGCACTTCTCCATCGAAGGTAAGGCCTGGCGTATCATGCCTGCCACGTCATCCTCCATGTTTAAGACCCTCATTCATTGAGTTAAATGGCATCACATGACGTGGTGAGCATTATCTGCCAGGCTCTGATCGAAGGTGGGATCATCCGCGCGCCGGCGCCGGTGCCGGCAGCGGTGGGGTTGGCCACCGGGGCTACGTTCACCGACGGCAGCGCCGGCCTCTTTGACTCCTTGCAAGGGCAAACTGACGTCGTCGGGGACGGGGGCGTTGGCGGCAGCGGCGGTATTGCCAGCGGGATCGGCAGCCCCTATACGCGCGCCTCTCGCTCTCTCAGCAGCGGTAGCGGCGTGCCCTCCACGGCGTTGCCTGTTTCGCCCGTGACCACACCTCGGCAGTCCGTCGATGGCGGCGGAGGTGGCGGCAGGGCCTGCCACATATTGTCCGCCACTTTATTGACTTGCATTGTGAGTCCTCGCGTCTTGAGTTGAGGCCGGGGCAGGAGGCGCGAGTTGTAAACCGTGCTCAAAGGGCATCCTATGACCTGGCGAGCAACATCTGCAAAGCCCTATGCAAAGGCGGCGGGTTTGGGGGCGTCGAGATTGTCTGGGGCACTGCGGCGCTCCCGACGCTCACGCTGGCCCCACCACCGCCGCCGCCGCCGCTGTCGCCGCCATTGCTGCAGCACTCGGTAGGCCGGTGCAGGTTGACCTCGGGTTGACCGCGCTTGGTTTGAGCGCTTGACACTCAAATACTATCGGCTGCTTTCAAAGTTTGCTTTCAATTTCAACTTGCGCCGCTACAACTCGGTGTCGACGCCGACGCCGCCGTCATCGCCGTCGATGCAGACACCATCGCCGTCAATGCTACAACACTCGGCAAGGGCTGACTCGTCAAATTTCCAGCTCGACCTCAGCCGTTTTATGACTCATTGACAAGGGCTTAGACTCGTCCACTTTTTGTATCGACCTGTGCCGTTTTGTCATTGATCGAATAGCGCCACCCAGCGTATAAACATCCTTACGTTGAGCTTGAATAGTGGACGAGTGTAAGCCCGTGGCACTCGGCGTCGCTTCCTACATCGCCGGGGCGGCGGAGGTCGGAGGATCTAGCGGTCGGTGACGGTTCTGATTCCGGCTCCAAGCATGGCAACCGACGCCCCAGCCTGGGAACACCCATACGCAGCGTGGGACGTCTGCTCAAGCGCATCGGGTCGCGTGAGAAACTCAGTAAAATGGAAATGACGGCTCCGTTGTTGGGCCGGGACAGCGGCGAGGGCGGCGGCGGGGGCGGGGTTAGGGGTGGGAGTGGGGCCGGAGCCGGGGGCGACGGTGGGAGTGATGAGTCTCCGTATGTGCAAACAGTCAGGGGCGAGGGCGGTGGGAGCGATGTCAGTGGGGGGTCCCAGCGTTCATCACTTGATGATGCTGTCAGCGGTGCAAGTGTGGCACAGGTACACTATGAGCGAACAGTCAGCGGCAGCAGCGGCGACGGCGGTGGTGTGGCGGACGCTGATGCCGCTCCGAGTGTCGCCAGAGGATCGATGCTGGCTCGGCTGTTATCGTTGGGCGCTCATATCGTTGTGGTGACGGTGACCATTGATCGCGAGGTAGGGCCTGACCGATATCCAGAGCCACGTCATGGGATGTGATTTGAGGGTTCAAAGTGAGTTGGATGACGTGGCGAAATACTAAACACTAAACAATAAACATCTGCCAGACCCTAGCGGGAGGTGATCGGTTCATGTGTCGTTTCTCTCGCTGGCGTTGCAGCCGCCGCGGCGGAGAGGTACACTACGGGAGGAGAGGGGGTGGGAGGAGGAGGAGAGGGGGAGGTATCGGTTCCCTTCTCGTGTCCGGTCCTGCGGTTCGGGCGGCTGGGCGGCCGAGCGGAAGGGATGCTGGCACTGACGCTCGCTGCTGACCAAAGCACCGGTCCGCTATGAGCGGACAGATATGCTGAGAGGAGCCGCTTTGTTGAATAGATTGATGGATGGGGTCGGTGACCGCTCACAATGTGACGCGCCTTTGGGCTTGATGAACGTTAGTAAAAATAAAAATAAACTTGACAGCTGTGATATTAATATTGCCTGTTCTTACGTGTTCGATAATATTGATATTATTATTGCGGGTCATTTCATGTTTCATAGATGTGCGTGAGCGCCCGAGGGCTCGCCGAACAGGAGTGGCAAAGCCTTCAACGGCGGCACCAGCAAAGAGAGCTGCGATGCATTGGTTGAGATCGTCATTGCGTAAGTTCTCCGTTATTTCATGGTGGGCACCACCAGCTTGATAGCTAGCGGCCAAAGTGTTTACACGTTTTTGTGAGACGGACGCTGTACACGTCCGGGGCCCGACTCACAGTCTGATGTATGCGCTGTGTGCATATCACATGTCAGTGCATCCTCCTCCTCCCAGCTTCGTCGTCAATCCGCGGGGGATTGCGCCGTGAGTGTCAGTCACCCGGCGCTGCCGGCGACGCTTAGTCAGGCCCGGGCGCCCCGGCGGCGGCGGAGGAGGGTGGCAGCGGCGCGTCTCCCGCCGGGTCCAGGAAGTTGAGTTGCTTGATGTGCGTCCATCCGCGCCGGCGGACTTCCGCGTCGTACGCTCTGGCGGCCCCCTCCTTGGTGGCGAAGAATCCAACGTCGTAGACTCCTCCAGTGCCACGTACGGAAACTTTCGCCCGCCATGGTGTTGACTTGTAGCAATTGTTGCCATTTTTCGTCACGCCAAAGAACCCACTCTTGCCGGGCTTTTTACCACTGAGCTTCGGCGACCGAGGACCCGCGACACCCTGTGTGGAGGCGGCGCCCTGGGTGCTAACGGGCGGCTCCGGTGCGAGCGAGAGGGGTTGACCTCGCTCGTCGCAGCGCTCCTCACCGGCATGCGGGTACACCCCCAGCTCCTCCCGCTGCGGGAAGTTGAGCGGCCTCACGTGCACCCACCCGCGCCGCCGAACTTCCGCGTCGTAAGCCCGGGTGGCGTCGTCCACATTGGCAAAGTAGTCGATAATGTGGGTTGCCTTGCCAGGCAGGTGCAGTTGCGCCATTTGAGCCACGGAGTGTCCTTGCTAATGTGCATGTTCTCGATATTGTACACGCCGTAGCGCCCAGACGGTCCGACCCGCGCGCCACCAGATTTCCGCTTCGGCGCAGGTGCGTCAGGCACGTCACCGGCTGTGATATCGCCTCGGCCCCTTTTTGCCCGAGCGGCCCGTTCCGCAGCGGTGCTTCGGTGAGGTGCCCCCCCGTGTCCCCCATCGTCCCCCGGCATGTGCGCCGCCCCTGTCAGGAGTACCAGCCCCCCCTCCCCGCCGAGTCCGTCCTCCTCCCCGTCGCCCCCCTCCCCGCCCGGTCCCACCTCCTCCACCCCGTCCTGGCCCCCGTCCGTGTCCTCCCCGTCCGTGTCCTCTACCTTGATGTGAGAGTCCACCCGCACGGGCCCGTGCGCCAGCGCCAGCGCCTGCCGGTCTCGCAGCTGCCCGAGCGTCTCCTCCGCCTCCTCCTCTTTCACTTGTGTAACCCCAGAGACCCCCGCCCCCGCCGCGGCAAGAGGGGCGTCGTGGCGAGGCGCGGGCGCGGGCGCGGCGCCGAGGGCTTCGCGCGGCCTGATCGGCGAATCCCGCGTGGGACCGGGCGTCAGCGCCGGCAGATATCGCTGCTGCCCCTCGGGAGTCTCCTCCTCCTCCTCCTCCTCTTCCTCCTCCTTTACGGTCACCCCAGCAGAGGCCACAGCCCCAAATACTTGTGAAGAGGCGTTGGGGTGAGGCACGAGAACGAGCGCGAGCGCCGTGGCGGGGGCGGCGGCGCGCTGCTGCTCGCGTGCAGCGCCCCCCTCGCTCCGCCGAGGGACGTTCTTCGTGCGCGGCATCTTCCTGGCGACAGGTGGCGCGGCTTGCGGTGGTGTGTTCGCGCGGCGGGATATGCCCCTTCAACGGCGGCGCAGCAATAGAAGATCAATTCGATTTTCTTGGACGCGGAAACGAACAGAGCTCTAATCTGAGCTACGGAGTGAATAGCGACAGACTAACAGAGCAGGTAGATATAGTGGTAGAGACCTCTGAGAACGTTCGCAACGCCTCTTGGGCGGATAGCATAACCCACCGATGTCGGAGAGATGCGGCCAACACACCACATCACTCACGCACTTCTAGTAATGTAGCCACTCGCGACGCATATGGAGTTGCTGTTGTGAATACATAACAAATGCACGATGTAGACGCGGACATTGCGACGAGCCAATGCCTACTTGATGAAATACACACATACACACACACGTGAGCGCCGTGGGGCTCTATGAACGTCAGCGAATAAAATAACAGTGTGTTGCTTTGCAACTCATACATAGCTTGGGATACATTGCAGGGTGATTACACCCGAATACATAGAGTAACATAAAGTACTGTTAGAAAGCACCGCCGGTCCACAGAGTCGAACACGATGCCGTGGTTTCCGCCGCCGCCGCCGCTGCCGCCGCCGCCGCCGCCCCAGCCGCCGTCCCAGCCGCTCTCGCCGCAGCCGCTGCCGCCACTGCCCTCTCACCCCCCCTCTCCCCCGCCCCCTCCCCCGCAACCGCCGCCGCCGCTGTCGCCAACGCTCCCGCTGCCGCCGGTAAGCAACACCGCATGCGTTGGGTAACCCGCGACAGGGTTCCCCACAAGCTGCCGCGGCTGCTCTGAGCCAATCTAAAGGGCCTGGCTGACGACTCCTTGACTGTTTGATCGTAGCGTGCCAGTTTACCCCATACATGCAGGGCCTGCCCACCAGCCTCCTGACTGCTCGTGCACAGCGTACCAGTGTACCCTGGTACCTGTACTCAACCTACACGTAGTGTATTGCTGTACCCCAGACCCGGGCACACTCGCCACATCGTCCTAAGTGTCCCAGTACACTGTGGGCAAGCAGTCAGGACACCGTGGCAGGCCCCACCCCCACCAGCCTTCTGTTGCGCGTTGAGTGCCAGTAGGTGCCGCCCCATCGCCGCGCACTCCATATGACAGAGCCGACTACATATCGCTCGCCACGTCACAATATGGCATTTGACTCAATAAATGAGGGTCACGTGGCTAGTACCGGTACACTATGCGCAGGAGGATACCCCACCATCTCCAGCCGCAGGTTCTCGTCCTTCACGCTGCGCACCAGCTGGAGCATGGCCTGGATGTAGCGGCGGAAGTTAAATTTGAAAGCAAAACATTGAAATCCAATTCATCATGATACAGCCGCAAGCGCTGAAGCCAAGCGCGTTCAACCCGGTTTTTATCCGGGGTCAGCCTGAGGGTCAGCCCGTGGTCAGCCATGGGTCAATCAGGGGTCGGACTGCACCGCCCCACCTGCACGTTCTGCTGCATGTTGGACATGTCCTTCCACATCGCCTCGCACTGGCCCGGCGGGCAGGGCCTCACACTCGTAGCTCTTGGCGTCAGACAGTTTTGCAATTCGGACTGGCCCTCCTGTTTTCTCCTCATCCTCCCCGATACCCCTCTGCCACCGCCGCTGCCGCCCATGACGACGCCGCTGGTTCCCACTCTATCTCCTACCCCCCCTCGGAGGTGTGGCTGCCAGGCAATTGGCGCCTGACGGAAACTTCACAGCGAGCAGGGAGGAACGAGTGGCGGGGCCCAGCCTGGAGCTCCGAAAGGCGCTGCGTCTTGCGGTGGCGGCTGCGGCGCGCGCTCTCGCGGTTGGACAGCAGCCGCCGCGCGCGCTTCTCGTCCGTGTCGCCGCCTCCCTCGTCATTGTCATCGCCGTCGCGCTCGGGGAATTCGTCATCCGAGGGGGCGGCGCGCTTGTTGTTGCTCAGGGCGTTCACAATGGCGTTGGCTTTCGCAATAATACTCGCACTGGCATTATCGTCACCCGCCAGCGGTGAGGTTGGTGAGCCGGGAGATGGAGGCAGTTGAGGACCCGCCGCAACCGCCACCGCAGCTGTTAAGTCCGCAGCAGACACCGCGTCGCCGTTTTCCTCCCGCTCGCCGTCGCCGTCCTTCTTCGGCTCGTCGTCCATCGCGACGCACGCCATTATCGTCGTTACGCTTCCTTGGTTCTGGTCGTGGTTCGTTCAACAGATGGAAAGTGTCAAGCCGAACTTCGACAATAACTTCCGATAAGTCCGGCTCAACTCAACGCCCACCGTCTGGAGTATCGGGCAGGCGCGCCACTGATGATTCGGCCCCGAGGAGCAGCCGGCGCTTTCTCGGTGTCGAGCGCGCCGCACAATGGTGAGAGCGCCGGCGTTTCATGACTACAATGAAGAAAATCACAGTTCAACAGTTGTCTTCGCACGAGCTCGAGTATCTGATTGTGTATATCCGCGGCACGCATCTCGTCACATTTAACCAAGAATTAGACCGTGCATTCGCCATACCCGAGACCCACGGGTTAAGCCCTCAATCTCACATGCCACGGTGTCATCCCAAGATATCTTCCGACGGTGGTTGACTATATTTCTCCCCCTGCGCCCGCCCCGAGCATTCGCGCGCACCCCGCGCCGTCCACGGCACTGCCCTCCTCGACGGACTCCCTGACATTTGAGTGACCCTCTGTGTGTCCGCCCGCCCGTTTACCGCGCCTGGTTGTCCCCTCCCTCCTCGCAGCGCTTGCTCAACATTCCGTCAATGCCCTCGCGTCAGGAAAGGCGGAAAGCTGAGCGCGATGCCGCGAAGCGCGCACCCGCCGAGCAAGGCGGAGCCGCGAGAGCCGCGCGAGCCGCGGGGGCTGCGGGAGCCGCGGGAGCCGCGGGCTCCGCGGGAGCCGCGGGCGCCGCGGTAGCCTCAGGAGCCGCGGGCTGCCGCCGCGCTCGCAAACTCAAGCGTGGTCCCGCTGGGTGACTGGACCACACAGGCATCAGACGCCAAGGCGCTTTTTATGTCGCTGGGAGCCAAGGTCTTGAAACAGAAAGCCGTCGCGGGTGACAGAGAGGCGCAGTTCAGCCATGGCTTCTCGTTGATAGCGAAGGCGTCTGGGTTTGATGGGTCGCTTAAAGCCCGGTTCGGCAGTTCGCCAGATACGGTGGTAGGGTTGGCGGTTTGTGTTTTCGGTCGCTTACCAGATTGTATAGTGTGTGGTACTTAGTACCGGCAGGCACGGTCCACAGATGCCTTGATTGTGGTCACCTAGCCATCAAATGACTAGTCTGCGGGTGCCAACCCTACGCTCAGGAGGGTGTGGCGTTTCTGGAGAAGGCAGCGGGGCAAGGGCATACGCACGCCATGCATATGTTGGGAGAACTTCATCGCCTGAGGAGGGAGCACGAGCAAGCCGTCGGTTGGTTCACCATGGGCGCCGAGGCCGGGTTGCCGGAATCCAAGTTAACCCTCGCGTTCTGCCTCGACACGGGGGAGGGCGTGGCGGCGCCGGACTACCCGGCGGCGGCGGACTGGTACAGACAAGCGGCAGACGCGGGAGAATGCGAGGCCGCGAACAACCTGAGCCACATGTACTCAGTCTGCCGCGGTCGGGCCTGGCAGATATTCTAGACCCCCAAATCTGTAGACCCCCAAATTCTAGACCCCCGTTTTTTCATTTGAATGGCGTCACGTGAAGCAGCCAGCAATATCTGTCAGGCATTGCGTCTCGGCGTCACGCGCAGCAAGCGGCGGGCGATGCAATGGTCGCGCAAGGCCGCCGAGGATGGCCACGCGGACTCGTGCTTGTATCTAGCCAGTGCTATGTACGCAGACGATCCCAACGCCCGCGAGATTGGGCACGTGGGGAATGCCGCTGGGGTCGCCACGTCGGCTGGAGTCATGGAGGGGCATGACGTCCCCTCGGATGTCTTAACCGGCGTGGTACATTGGCTGCTGAAGGGGAGTTATGATCCAGGACTCGGGCCCCCCGACAGCTTCCGTAGAATTGCGATGGAGGGGTCTAACTATTGCTTCAACGATGGGTGCCAGGTTTTGGGACAACCGAAGGACTTCAAAGTCTGCCCACAGTGCAAGATCGCCCGGTACTGCGCGACGCGTGCCAGAAAGAGGATTGGACAGTGGGTGGGCACCAGGTGACGTGTGGCACAGTCGCATGCAAAGCAGATCAAACCCGGGCTCCTGCTCACTAGGGCGCAAAGTGTATTACATAGCATTTGCTGCGGCAACACGGTTCGCCATCAGGGTCAAGGATGTCGACCTTAACGCGGCCGGCGACTGCGCAGCTGCGCATTGTTTCTTTCCAAATGCACTCATTGCGACCTGTTTGATTAATTTCTTGTAAGGACCTAATTTCCTCTGACGGGGTACATTCGCCTCGCCACGTCTAGTGGCGGCTTCGCAACGCGCGTCCGCCGCAGCTGCGACATCGACAACTTCCAGGATCCGGACACGTTGCTATCTCGGTGGTTCGCACGGCGGTCGTGCGGCACGCCGGCGGTGGCGTGGCCGAGGGGATTTCTCCAACGCTCTCTGATTTGAGGCCTTCCCTCTGACTAGAGCTTGGAGGCTATTGCTCGCCACGTCATCGGACGCACTTTGAACCCTCGTCCCTTGCACAAAACGGCATCCTATGACGTGGCGAGCCAGGCTCTACACGGGGTCGGCACGTCTGGTCTACTAGGATAATGACGCATAGGATAATGATATTGGTCAGTTATCGTTATCCGATAGTTGAATAGTCCGCCCTCGTTTCCGGTGGCGGTGGGCACCTCCGATGCCGCCAGTCCTTCAGCCCGTAGTAGAGCGCGCCATCACTCGTCCGCTGCAAAGCCATCGCACGACGTCGTCCCGGTCCTCCACAGTGCAACGCTGACACAGGGAGAGCCAATCACATCGGGAGCGCGTATACTAGTGACCGGGGGTGGCATCCCATCGGTCCCCTTCTGAAAAGTCGGCGCCATCGCCAACCGCCGTGTTGTGAGTTTGTGACGGGCCACCCACGCAACAGACCTTCGCCTCGCGCTTGCAGGAGTGGCGGCCGAGCCCCTCTCTCTCCGACTCAGCGACAGCGAGGGCCACGGGAGCAGCTGCGAGCCGACTTTCGTGGAGCAGCGGCTCGACCAAGTTCGTCGCGTCCCACGAAAGTCGGCTGGAGTTGGGGTTGTTAGCACCCGCAATGGGGGCAGCCACCAAGCCGCAGCCCTCGCCGCCGCTGCCGCTGCCGCCGCTGCCGCCGCCGCTGAGCGCGCCGCAGGAAATCTTCGCGGGGTGCATCGCGGGCGTGGCAGACGCGCTCGCGTGCCATCCCGTGGACGTTATAAAAACGCAGGCATGGGCCGACACTTCGATACTGCCGAAACCCAACGCTTGGAGACACTCAGTCGAGGCGCGCCGCTCGCCCACCCTGTTCCCACACACAGTCAGGGAATGATTGCCAAGGCCCTCAGACGCAGGCGCACGTCAACAAGGGCGCGAACCCGCCGTTCTACAAGGCGCTCGCCGCGCAGGCAGGAGCTTACACTCGTCTGCTCTTCAGCTCAACCTGAACCGTTTATCTCAGTGTGATACACCGTGAAACCACCCAACGTATCCCACAGAAAGTGCTCACGTCAAGCCGAGAAGTGGACGAGTGTAAGTCCCTGCCCGCGGGCGCGCGCGGGCGGCGTTGGGTCGCTGTACCGCGGCGTGCTTCCCGCAATGCTCCGCCCGCAGGCACTGTTCATGTACACCGGTATGGGCCCTGACTGTTTGCTCATAGTGTACCGGTGTACCCGTACACACTTTCCGCATCCTCCTCCCTGCGTGCCTCCGCCAGCAGGCATGTGCATGTACACTGGTTTGGTCATGCACTCTTTCCCTGACAATTTGATCATAGCGCTACGGTGTACCCGTACACATTCGCCGCCCCCTCCTCCCTAGCCTGGCCACTGGATGTGGTTGCCGTAAGCATCGCTTTGTTGGACAGGCACGTCGTGTTGCGTCTAGACTGCTTGTTTACTCATAGCGTACCGGTGTAGCTTCCTACTACCTGCCTCCTCCTCCTTAGCCTGGCCACGCATACTCGGACTGTCACCTTAGTGGTGGTGTGAGGCCCTGTTCGCTGGCAACGAGTGGTGCAAACGAATAGTGGTCGGCAAAAACGGGACGCTGACCACCAGCACGGCGTTCCAAGCTGCGTTCCTCACGGGGTACTTCGAGTCAGTGGCAGGGGTGTCCGAACGTCCCTTGTTCAGCTCAACTTGGGCCGAGTCCTCCCAGAGACCATCTGCAACGACTGACATGTGCTGAAGCTAAGCTGGAAGCTGAACAGTCGTCCCTTGTTCAGCTCAACTCGAGCCGGTTCCCTCCCTGAGACCACCTCACACCACTGAAAGGTGCTGAAGCTAAGCCGGACACGGATCGATTGGATGGCCTGTCATCCCGGTGCTCGAGGCCTTCCAATTTCCCTGTTTGTCTGCTCGACTTGAGCCAGTTTCCTCCCTGAGACCACCTGAGACCACCTGAAATCACTCGAAGGTGCTGAAGGTAAGCCAGAAACGGAGCGATTGGATGGCCCTGGTCAGTGGCGGTGACCCCGTTCGAGGCAGTCAAGGTCCGCATGCAAGTCAAGGAAAACCTGGGGCGCTACACCAGCTCGTGGGCAGGGCATTTCCCGCTCAACGTTCTGCTACTTTGCCGTGTATGTCCTGAATGACTGAAACCACTGGTAGCATCTCACCTTGATACCTCGAAGATCCTCAAGCGCCAGTGGAGCGGTTTGAATGCCAGGGAGCAGGATGCGGCAGGTGTGGATTGGTACACCGGTACACCGTGCGCAAGCAGTCAAGTTCAGCTGAGATGGGAGCGATTGCCTGGACCCTGGTTGTGGGATTGCGCGCGCAGCATGGTCGTGAAGGAGGGGCCGATGTCGATGTACAGCGGGTTTTGGGCTAGTTGCGGCCGAAACTGCGTCTTCAATAGTTGTTACTTCGCTACTATTTTTTACATGAAGGAGAACTGGCTGACGCCCCCCATAGACGTGACCAGCCAAGTGACCCAGAGTCTCCTCTCGGGTCTCGCGGGCGGACTGGTCGCCACGGCGTTCAAGATGCCGTTCGATATCGTGAAGAGCCGCATGCAGAGCCAGGTTCCGGATGCGGTGACGCGGAACGTGGCAGGGTGGTTATTGAGAACGAGCACTCTACCAAAGTTGAGTCTCCTCCTCCTCCTCTGAGCATCTGTATGACCATTCAACCCAAGCATAAGACATGCTCCGATCTTGGTCGAGTGCTTGCTCTCAATGTTCCTGCTGCGTGGAATACACCAGCGTGACGCAGGCGCTGTGCAAGATTGTCAGGACTGAGGGGCTGGCAGCGCTGTATAAGGGGGTGGGCGTCACGGCGCTTCGTATCTGCCTGGGTTTCCCGGTGAGCTTGGTGGCAGGGGCTTACACTCGGCCACTTGTCGACTCAACTTGAGCCGTGTGAGTGTCTTTTGTCACTGAAGCAACATAATGTATCCCAAGAAAAGTGCTTACGTTGAGCTGAAGAGTGGACGAATGTAAGCCCCTTTTTGGAGGCGTTTGACTTGATTGTCATGGGCATGCGAGGTGGGGCCTGGTAGATATTGCTCGAGTACTCCACGTCATGTGAGGTCATTTGATTCAAGAAACCAGGGTTGCAAGTGCGTTGGATGACGTGGCAAGCGGTGTCTGCTGGGCCCTAACGCGGGGGTTGAACGAGGAGGGGCTGGTAGCCGGGGCAGGGGTGGGGGCGGGGACGGGGCCGGTGGCAACCGCGGCAGCGGGGCCGGCGGCGGAAGCGGCAGCGGCGGCAGGCGCGGCGGCGGCAGCGATGGGGCTACCGCCGGCTGCGGTTCAGGCAGTAGAGAGGGCGGCAGCGGCGGAGGCGGCGAGGGAGGCAGCGGGGGCGGCGACGTCAACGGGAGCGGGGTCGGCTTCGGCGGCAGCTGGAGCAGGGCCGGGGGTGCTTCAGGAGGCATGGCCGGGGGAGGCAGCGGAGGCGGCGGCGGCGGCGATGGGGCTGTCAGCGGCTGCGGTTGAGGCAGCGGCGGCGGCGGCGGGGGGAGCGTCGAGGGAGGCAGCGGCAGCGGCAGCGCCGGTGGAGGCAGTTGCAGACGCGGGGGCGGGGTCAGCGGGAGCGGCGGGGGCAGCGGCGGGAGCGGGAGTGGCTGCTGGGGCAGCAGCGGCGGCGGCGATGAAGCTGCCGCCGGCGGCAGTGGAGGCAGCGGAGGCGGCGGCGACGACGGCGGTGGCGAGGCATGCAGCGTGGGCGGCGGCGACGGCGACAGCGGCAGCAGCGGAGGCGGCGGTGGGCGCGGGGGCGGGGTCAGGCGCTGGCGCGGGGGTGCGTGCGGAGGCGGGCGCAGGGGCGGGAGGAGGGGTGCATACGGAGGCGGGGCCAGGGGCGGTGGCGACGGTGGCGGCCAGCCCCGCGGAGCGCCCGTGAATGCGATCCATCCATTGGTCGCTCATTCTTTCACGACCTGACTTCCGGTCGTTGTATCACAGATTCTTTGGTCCAAATTGTTTTGGATGTAATAAAAAAATCATCTCAGTCTATAATCTGTTTCTCGCTCTCTCTGCCTATCTCTCTCGCTTCGTCTCAACCTCTATCTCTCTCATAAAAACGATATGTACACAAACTCGCTCCTTCCCTCCTCTCCGCATCTACCTTGACATATCTCGCCGCCACTGTAACCCGCGCCCCGCTCGACTTACGCCGCCTCCGAAACCCGCTCCCCGACTCACTCCGGCGCGCTCCCCGACTCACTCACGCCGCCGCCACTCATCTTACCCGCTGCTGCCGCCGCGCCCTACTCCACTACCACCGCCCCAGCGACCCATTGCCTCCGCCGCCGCCACTCCCGAATCCACGCACGACACCGCCGCAACAACCCGCCACTGCCACTCTTCGCTCCGCTTTCGCTTTCGCTTTCGCCGCCGCCCGCTTCACCGCTTAGGGATACAGGCGCTTGGGGTCGCGGGGGAACATGGAGGTCTTGCGAATGTTCCCCAGGTTGAGAAACAACATCACCACGCGCTCCATGCCCACGCCGCACCCGCCGTGACGTAGAGGCGCAACATGAAATTGAAAGCAAAGTTTGAGAGCGGTTCATCATGTTTTGGCGTCAAATCCTTAAACTCAAGCGCAGTACAGGAGGAGGAGGAGGGGGAGGAGGAAAAGTAGGAGGAGGAGGAGGAGAAGGAAAAGGAGGAGGAGGAAGAGGAGGAGGAGGAGGAGGAGGAGGAGGA